>OGPH01000068.1_pt1 | contig 124945 bp, 114 predicted proteins | sample 1552891 | NCBI WGS metagenome assembly OGPH01 (sample SAMEA2580272, study PRJEB22360) | human gut metagenome | biome: human gut; feature: human-associated habitat; material: faeces | place: Denmark | collected 2008/2010 | reverse complement strand
CCCGGTTGATTTTACCTTGAGCGCATATGAATATGCGCTCAAGGGGGGCAAATTTATACGGGCACTTTTCATTTCCTTTGAGCGTGTGTTCCTTGGTGTGGGGCTCAATCTGATCCTGATGGTTCTCACGGCCTATCCGCTCTCTAAGACGAGGAAAAAGGTGGCCGGGAGAAACATTTACATGGTCTATTTCGTAATTACCATGCTGGTGTCCGGTGGAATGATCCCAACCTATCTCGTGGTGACGGGGCTGGGGTTAAAAGATACGATTTGGGCGCTGATCCTTCCGGGGGCGCTCCCGGTATACAATATGGTCATTTTAATGAATTTTATGCGTGGAATTCCGGAGGAGATCGAAGAGGCGGCCGCAATCGACGGAGCAAGTCCATTCCAGATCCTGACGCGTGTTCTGCTGCCGATCCTGAAACCGGCGTTGGCAACGGTGGGGCTTTTCTGTATCGTCACACATTGGAACGACTGGTTCAGTGGGATGATCTATATGAACAATCCGGACAACTATCCGCTTCAGACATATCTGCAGTCTTTGCTTCAGAATTTTGAACAGTTACTGCGGACGCAGAGCTCTCAGGATATTCAGGCGCTCCTTGCGCAGATGGACGCAAGGACCGGGCGGGCGGCACAGCTTTTCCTCGGTGCGATTCCGGTCATGGTAATCTATCCGTTTTTACAGAAATATTTTACCAAAGGACTTGTACTGGGAAGTGTGAAAGGCTAAAATAATCCAAAGAGGTGTGAGATGAGACAGGTCTATGTAAAAGAGTACGGGATTACTCCGGGAAACGACAGAGCCCTTTTGTGGAAGGTACGGATGATGTTGGATGAGCTTCAGGGTACGATGGGGATCGAGTTTGTGTTTGAGTCAGGTACCTATCATTTTTATCCGGATTATGCGGTGGAAAAGACTCTGTATATTTCAAACCATGATGAAGATGTACCAAAGAGGATCGCGTTTGATTTTAGTGGATGGCGCAAGGTAAAGATCCGGGGAGAGGGAGCGGTCTTTCTGTTTCACACCGATATTTTGCCGTTTCACCTGGACAGGTGCCATGAGATTCTGATTGAGGGAATCACCATTGACTATGAGAGAACGGGATATTCCGAAGGAGAGATTGTGGAGCTGTCTGGAAAAAGAATGGTGCTTCGAATCGACCGGAAAGAGTATCCATACCGGGTTTTTCACGGGGAGCTCTATTTTGAAGAAGAAGGGGCGTATCACCCGCTGTATTATGGCTGTCTGGAGATGGACAGAAGGAGAAATGCCCCAGTCTATCAAGGAAGGGATATTAGTTTTAACAGACCGTACCCCTCCTCCTATGGAGCGGTGTTCCGGGAGGCAGGGGAGAATTTGGTAGAGGTGACGTTGACAGAGGACCAGCAGTTTCCGGAGACGTCCAGGGAAGGAAACAGAATGATTTTGCGTCACCATCTCAGGACACATCCCTGTTTTTATATTACCGGAAGTGAAGGAATCACACTACGGGATATCACCATTTACCATTGCACAGGGATGGCGGTGATTTCACAGTTTACAAAGGATATCACGATCGAGAGGGTGTGTCTTGTCAGACATCCACAAAAAGATCGGATCTTTACGGCGACGGCAGACGGATTTCATTTCGTGTATGCAGGCGGAAAGATCCACATTAAGAACTGTGTGCTGGAGAATCAACTGGACGATCCGGTCAACATTCATGGTATCTACGGAAGGATTCACAAAGTAACCAGCAAAAGAGAAGTAATCGTGGAATTGGTAGAAGGTATGCAAAAAGGGGTATTGCTGGGGACGGCAGGGGATTATTTCGCGGTGATTGACAACCGAACAATGCTGGAGCAGGAACATGCCGTGATCACTGAGATTACCTGGATGAATTCGGATTATCAACGGATTGTTTTTGCGGAAGATATGGAGAATCTGACTCCGGGATTTGTGGTGGAGAACCAGTCCTGGGTTCCGGATGTGCTGATTGAGGGGTGTACGTTCCGTAATAATCGCGCAAGAGGATTGTTGCTGACAAGCGCGGGGGACGTCCTCGTCAGGGACAACACCTTTGAAACACCTGGGGCAGCAATTTTGATTGAGGGGGACTCGAACTACTGGTTTGAATCCGGGGCAACCAGACATATTGTTATTGAGGGCAACAGATTCCATCATTGTGCATATGTCAGTGCCTGGGGCAAGGCGCCTATTCAGGTTTCGCCAAGCGCTCTTGTCTGGGAGAAGGATAGGAGGTATCATCAGTATCTGGAAGTACGGGGGAATGTATTTCAGTGCTGCGATGACCGTCTTGTAAATGCGGTCAATTTAAAAAAGCTGGTATTTCTTGACAACAAGATAGAACGGACAACGGTATTTGAACCGATAAAAGGGCAAGCATTGGAACTTGACGGGGTATTGGAAGTGGAGACAGACATCAATAAGGAGCAACAGATATGAACATGGAACAGAAAAAAATCAATATTGGATTAATCGGACTTGGCGCAAGGGGAACCCTTTTGCTGCACGACGTTTTGCTGGAGCATGAAGACGCCGTAATCTGTGCGGTCTGTGATGTGTATGAGGACAGATGCGAAAAGGCGGCCCAGTATATTCAGGAAAAAACTGGACAAAAGCCATTTCAGACAACAAATTATAAGGAGATCTTTGAAAGGAAAGAGGTGGATGCCGTCCTTCTTTGCAGTTCCTGGGAGTCCCATATCCACCTGGCTATCGAAGCGATGGAGTGTGGCAAGGCAGTGGGATGCGAGGTCGGAGGAGCCTATTCCATTCGGGAATGTTGGAGGCTTGTAGAGACCTATGAACAAACTAAAACACCGATTATGCTGATGGAGAATTGCTGTTATGGCCGGGATGAGATGATGGCCATGCATATGGTTCACCAGGGCGTGCTGGGAGAAATCGTACATTGTGCCGGAGGCTATATGCATGATCTGCGCCAGGAAGTGGCGTTTGGAAAAGAGGAACGCCATTACAGGCTGAGAAATTACATCCACCGCAATACGGAAAACTATCCGACTCACGAGCTGGGACCGATTGCCCAGATACTTGGGATCAATCGGGGCAATCGTATGGTTTCTTTAACCTCCATGGCGTCAAAGGCAGCGGGACTGCACCATTATATAGAAAAAGAAAAATCAGAAGATCAAGAGCTGATGCAGATGGCTTTTCATCAAGGCGACATTGTGACGACACTCATCCAATGTGCGAATGGCGAGACCATCACTTTGAAACTGGATACAACTCTGCCAAGATATTATTCCAGAGGATTCTATATCCAGGGGACGAAAGGGTTATTCAACGAGGAGAATGGATCTGTTTTCCTGGAGGGAGAGCACGAATCTTATGATTTTCAATGGAAGGAGCAGTGGGGAAATATTGAGAGCTACCGGGAAAAATATGAACATCCGGTCTGGAGACGCTACCAGGAAGAGGGAATCAAACGGGGGCATGACGGTATGGACTGGCTTGTCTTCTCTGATTTCGTGGAGGCTGTCAGAGATAGAAAGCCAATGCCGATCGATGTTTACGATATGGCGGCATGGATGAGTATTTCGACGCTTGCGGAGGAATCCATTCTTCTCGGAAGTCAGCCGATGGCAATTCCGGACTTCACAAATGGAGCCTGGATGGTACGAAAATAAGTAATATTCTCAGTTTTTTCAGTGGGGGGACATGTTCCGATATATAGGAACACGTCCCCCGATTGCTGACATAGATACTATCTATATATAGACTTCTTATAGTGAATCTCTATTTTACAGTAAATTTGGAGTAGAAGTATAATAGATACATTATGATATGTATTTAGAACGAGAAAGGCGGAGGATACATGGAGAAAAAGCAAAGTTTCTGTGGGATTTGTTCGGCAGGATGTCCGATGGACGTCTATGTGGAAGATGGAAAGGTCGTGGAGATCGAAGGGCACACGGAGAATGGGAAGAGTCGGGGACTTTGTGCCAAGGGCGCGGCGTCGAAACAGTATCTATATAATGAGGAGCGGATTTTGTACCCGATGAAGCGCGTGGGAGAAAAGGGAAGCGGGCAGTTCGAGCGGATTTCATGGGAGGAAGCGTATGGCCTGATTGCAAAGAAGTTATCAGGGATTCGTAAGGAGTATGGTGCGAAGTCGGTGGTCTTCTATGCGGGTTACCCGAAGTGGTACCGGCCGGCTCTTTTGCGTTTTGCCAATGCCTTTGGTTCGCCGAATTTTTGTACTGAATCGAGCACCTGTTTCCAGGCATCTGCCCTGGCATGGAAGTCTATATATGGGAATGGGATCTGTTTCCCGGATCTGCCGCATACGAAGACGCTGCTTTTGTGGACGAGTAATCTTTTCCATTCCAATACCCCAATGGGGAAAATGTACCGGAGCCTTAAGAAGCGGGGAGTTACGATCATTGCGGTGGATCCGAGAAGTACCGTCACCACCAGAGAGGCGGATATCCACCTGAAGATTACGCCGGGGACGGATGGAGCGCTGGCGCTTGCCATGGCTCATGTGATAATAGAAGAAGAGCTTTACGATAAAGAGTTTGTGGACAAATACGTTTATGGGTTCGAGGAATATAAGAATTATGTGAGCACATTTACTCCGGAACGAGCCTGTGAGATCACCGGGGCGGATGCAGAGCTGATCCGTAAAGCAGCAAGGTTGTATGCGTGTAACAAGCCTTCAGGGATTCAGTTTTCAGTGTCCACGATTGTGCATCACATCAACGGATTCCAGAATTACCGGGCGGTATTCAGCCTGATCGCGCTCACAGGCAATTATGATGTGGAGGGCGGTAACCGTGCCATGCCGGAACCGGTCTCCCCGTGCAATGAGTTTGGAAAGGTGAAGAGGTACGATGGGGAGGAGGCGATCGGGGAGAAAGATTTCCCGATCTGGTTTGATCTTCCGTGTCAGGAGGCCCAGTGTACAAGGATCGCGGATTATATTCTGGAGGAGGAACCATACCCGGTGAAGGCGGTTTTTGCCATGGGGCTCAACCACCGGATGTGGCCCCAACCGAATGAACTGCAAAGGGCGCTTGGTGCTCTCGATTTCTACGTCAATGTGGAGCTCTTCTGGTCGGAGTCGTCCAGGATGGCAGATCTGGTCCTTCCAGCCTGCACGACTTTTGAGAGGGAAGAAGTGAAGACTCTGCGAGGCGGTATGTTTGCACTGAATGAACGGGTGGTGGAACCGCTCGGGGAGTCGAAAAACGACATCGAAATCATAATGGAGCTGGCAAAACGGATAGGACTTGAAGACGAGGTACTGTCATCCGACTACGAGTCTTATATGGATTATATCCTGAAACCTTCTGGGCTGACGCTTCAGGACCTTCGAGAACATCCACAGGGAATGAAAGGGAAGGTGTTGATCCCTCCAAGGATTCAGACGTACCGGGAAGAACCGTTTCACACGAAGTCCGGGAAGATTGAGCTGTATTCTCTGGCGCTTGATAAATACCGGGAGAGCAGAGGGTATGAACCGCTTCCGGTATACCACGATTTCCGGGATCAGAGGGACGTAGATCGGGAAATGTATCCTCTGATTTTAAGTACCGGGGCAAGAAAGCCGCAGTTTTTCCATGCCAGACTGTACCGGCTGTCGTGGCTGTCTGCCCTGGAGACGAATCCGGCGGTGGAGATTCATCCGGAGGATGCAAGGAAGTATGGGATAAGGGACGGCGACCGCGTACGGGTATCCTCCCCGGCAGGAGAGATGGAAGGGATCGCGGTAAGCTCCATCAATGGGAATCCAGGTGTTGTCTATATCTACCATGGCAATCCAAAAGGTGAGGCAAACAATCTGATCCACCGGTCGTACTTTGATCCGTATACCGGATTTCCGGGGTACAAGAGCTACTTCTGTAACATAGAGAAACTGGATCAAAGGGAGAGAAAGAGAAAGGAAGAAGCGGAGGTGACGGGAGATGATGGGGCGAATGAAATTTAATGCCGAGCAGTGTGTGGGATGCTATGCGTGCCACATGGCATGCCTGGACGCCCACCACAGTGCGAGGGAGATTCACGCCAGAAGTTTCCGGGGGATCAGCAAGGTCATGGACGAAGAAAAGGGACTTTCTTATGAGATCTGTCCGGGGTGCACACAGTGCGGAGCATGTGCCAGAGCCTGTCCCCAGGATGCGTTTTTCCGGGAGGAAGACTATGGCGTCTATCTGGTGGATCGGGAGAAATGTATTGGATGCGGCGTTTGTACGAAAGCTTGCCCGGATCACCTGATCTTTGTGGACGAGACAGGGAAGGCTGCAAAATGCGATGGCTGTATTGCACGCAGAAAGGCGGGCCGTGAGCCAGCCTGCGTGGCGGTCTGCTGTCTGGACGCCATCACCGTGGGGGAACAATAGATGAGAGCAAACATTGCAGGATATATTCTCGCAGGGGGAAAAGGAACGAGGATGGGGGGAATGGATAAGCTTTCTCTGAAGTACCAGGGAAGATATCTGGCGCTCTGGACAATCGAGGCGCTTTCCATGCTGGACACATGGTATGTGTCTGTGGCAGAGATTCCTAAAGAACCGATGGGAAAGGCAAGATGGATCCGGGATGTTTATGAGGATATCGGCCCAATGGGCGGCATTTTAAGCGGCCTGATCCGGTGCCGGGAAGAAGCACTTTTTGTAGTGCCATGTGATACGTTCGGGGTGGATGCTTCTATGGGAAGGAGATTGCTGGATGCTTATGAGAGAGCCGGCCGGCCCGTCTTTTTCCAGGATAGAAACAAGATATTCCCGTTTCCCGGAATTTACACGAAATCCATGCTTCCAGCTATGGAACGGCAGAGAAAAGCGGGAATTTACCGGATGCAGAGTTTGTTTGATCTGGAGGATAGGGGGAAGATTACTTTGTTAGATGGAAGCAGTGAGCTGGGGCGGCTGGTCAATCTGAATACATGGCAGGAATACGAGTCCCTGCAAAGGAGGAGCAATGAGCGAGAGATGCGTTACGGTACAAGAGGCGCAGAATGATATTCGAATGATCGTTTGGAAAAGCAGGGAGACGGAGGAAGTCACCCTGCTGGAAGCCGGAGGGAGAATACTGTCAGAGGATTTGCGGGCAGGGAAAAGCAGCCCGCCCTTTCCACGATCTCCGTATGACGGATATGCCCTCCGGGCAGCAGATATCCAGGGTGCAAATAAAAAGCAACCCGTCTGTCTGAAGGTGGTGGAAAAGCTTTGTGCTGGAAAATATCCAAAGCAGGTCATCGGTTCGGGAGAGGCGGCTCGGATTATGACGGGAGCCCCGATCCCGAATGGAGCGGATACAGTGGTGAAGCAGGAAGATACTGACTATGGAGAGGGTATTGTGCAGATCTATCGAAGCCAGAATCCATATGATCATTATTGTCCGGAAGGGGAGGACTTTCTGGCAGGAGAGAAGCTGCTTACAAAAGGGCTCCGTATGGATGCCATACGCATCGGAATTGCTGCGTCTGCCGGATGTGACCGGATTCGGGTGGTAAAGAAGGTACGTGTAGCAGTACTGACGACAGGAAGCGAGCTTGCAAAGCCAGGGACAAAGCTGCGTCCGGGACAGATTTATGATTCCAGTCTGTACCTGATTTCGGAGCGTATCCGGGAATTGGGAGGAGAGGTTGTCAGAATGAACTCGGTTTTGGACGAGCCCGAGATTCTGAAGGGGAGATTGAGAGAAGCGGCAAGGTGTGCGGATTTGATTGTAACGACCGGAGGCGTCTCGGTGGGAGAAAAGGACCTGACCCGTCAGGTTCTCTCACAGATGGGAGCAGATAAGGTTTTTGACCGCGTTTTTGTAAAGCCCGGTTCTCCAACAGCCCTCTTCCGGCTGGAGGAAACCCCGGTATTTGCCCTGTCGGGCAATCCCTTTGCGGCAACCGTGCATATGGAGCTCCTTGTCCGGGCAGCGATTGCCAGATGGTATGGATGTGACGAACTCTTCCCACACGAAAAACGGGGCTTTTTGCTCTCCAATTTCGGGAAATCTGCCGTAAGTGACCGATACATCCGGGGAACGGAAAGCGGAGGCCGGATCCTGCTTCCGAATGGGAAAGAGCGTTCCGGGATCTTAAGCTCTATGAATGGTTGTAACTGTCTGGTGAAGATAGAACAGGGAAGAGCAAATCTACGGGAAGGAGAACGGGTATGTTATATCAAAATCTGACTGTGCGCCCCGTCCTCTTTGGGGTGGCCGGGGATAAGAATACCGGAAAAACGACTTTGATGGAGGAACTGATCCGGCGTCTTACAAACCGCGGCTGGAAGGTAGCTGCCATCAAGCACGATGGACATGATTTTGAAGCGGATCGGGAGGGAACCGATAGCTGGCGTCATTATCATGCCGGAGCCTACGGGACTGTCGTATTTTCGAACCGGAAATACCAGCTCGTCAAGGAAGAAAAGGATATTTCCCTGGAGAAGCTCACAGCCCTTTTTCCGGAAGCGGATGTGATTCTGATCGAGGGAATGAAACAGGCGTCCCATGAGAAATACCGGTGCCGTTACCCGAATGAAGAGTGGAACGCCGAAAGGCTGGTGGGGCGAATCGAAGAAAAGATACGGGACGAAAGGAGTAACAGTATGACAATAGAGACACTGATGGAAAAGATCAGTCTTCCCAAGGAAGGACAGGACTGTGTCCAGGACTTTCCAATGACAGAAACCTTTTATCAGAGCTTTAAAGAGCTGTTTTATGAAGATAGCAAAGCCTTTTTTGCGGAGGCAGACCGCCGCACAGATCGGGAGAGGCTGTATCTTTACTTATATATCAGGATGGCTGCGGATCTCTATCCAGCCTTTGTGGAGAAAGGAATCTCAGGGAAGGTGTATGTGGACACCTTTTATGACATTACGATCTGGTACAACCAGTGTGTAAAGAAAAAGGGAGTTCCGGGACTGGTGGAAGAGCGGTGGTTGTCCCTGGCGCTTCGGATGAAGATTTTCCGCCTGGGACGGCTTCAGTTTGAGCCGGATGAAGATCGACATGTTCTTCACGTCCACATTCCGGAAGGTGAGCCCCTGGATGATGCGGCCTGTGGAGAATCTTTTGCGATAGCGGAGGAGTTTTTCGGACCAGAGTATACGATATTTGACTGCGAATCCTGGCTTCTCTCTCCGAAACTTCAGAAGCTTCTGAAACCGGACAGTAATATTTTAAAATTCCAGAACCGGTTTCAGATAGAGAAGATCATCTATCCGTTCCGACAGGCAGAAGAGCGGGTGTTCGGCCGGGTACGCGAGGACAAGGAGCAGTACCCGGAGAGTACCAGTCTCCAAAGAGCGGTGAAAGCGATGGTGCTGACCGGGGAGGACGTAGGAATCGGATATGGGGTTATCTATAGAAAATAATAATAAATCAATCAATTTATAAGAAAATCCGATTTGCCACTTTTTGTGCTTACCGATATGATAATATCGTATGTGATCATGCAAAGAGACAGAGGAGGATTATGATGAAAAGAAAAGCAGCAGCAGCGCTGGCTCTTCTGATGACGGTTTCCATGCTTGCAGGATGCGGATCAGACGGCGGCGACAAGGGAAAAAAGAGTGATGGAAAGACGACATTGACATTCTGGTGCCACCAGAATGAACCGTGGGTAAAATCCTACGAAGCGATGGCAGAGAAGTTTGAGAAGGAACATCCGGAATATACTGTGGAAGTCCAGGACTACCCGTATGATGTATATAATGACAAGATCCAGACCGCCATCACATCTGACACAGCAGGCCCGGATATCATTGCCGTATGGGGAGGTATGGCGCCGAACTTTATAGGAACGGACGCTCTCTCCGAGGTGCCGGAGGATCTGGCAAAGGAGCTGGATAAGGACTACATGGCTCCGACCGTAGGAAGTTACAAGAAGAACGGCAAGTATTACGGCGTACCGATGGAGTACAACCTGGAGTACGGCGGAATGATCGTAAATAAAAAGCTCTTTCATGAAAAGGGCGTCGCTTATCCGACAACCTGGGAAGAACTCCGTGACGTGTCCAAGAGCGTTTCCGTGAAAAACGGGGATATCGTGGAGATGAAAGGATTCGAGATGTTTGACACCGACTCTTTGATCTGTAACTATCTTGCTATGATTTTACAGACAGGTGGACAGTATTTGGAGGAAGATGATTCTGTCAACTTTGCCACACCAGAAGGTGTTGCGGCTATGGAAGAGATCCTTAGTATGATCAAGAACGGTGAATGTGACCTGACACATCTTACGGACGGCGACTACTGTTTCAATGATGTGTATCAGGACAAGGGGTACATGGCTTCCGTAGGCTCCTGGGCGATCGGAGAAGGAACCGGTACATACGAGCTGGAATACGGCACGGATTTTGAATATGTGCGGGTACCGCAGTACGGCGATCAGATGTCCTTCGCTTCTGAGACCGGATGGGGACTTATCGTGCCGGAAAATGGAAAGAACAAAGATGCAGCATGGGAGTTCATCTCCTTCTTCAGCGAGCCGGAGAATCTGGTAGAGCACAACATTGCGTGCAGTCAGCTTCCGCCGAGAAAATCTCTGCTGACCAACGAGACATACATTGAAAAGATGCCGCACGTAGAGTTCCTTTTGGACATCCTTCCAAACGGACAATGGATGGGGCCATACAATACTTCCGATATGCGTGAGGTTTTAAATCAGACATTCCTGAATCTATGTCAGGAAGAGAACCCGGATGTGGAGGGCGCTCTAAAAGAGGCTTCCCAGAAGATTACATCCGAATGTAAATACGGTTACTCAGCAGAATAGAAGTAAGACAGAGGATTCCTTTGGAAAGGAATTCTCTGTCTTTCGCTCCGCTTATGTCCTGTGTGATCAGGGAGCGAATTTCTCAGCCTGAGGAAAGAAAGGACTGGTAACAGGTGAAAAACAATCGATTTGTGGCGTCGGTGCTGTTTCCGGGTATGGTCTTTCTGGGAATCTTTGTGATGATTCCGATTCTGTACGGACTTGGCATCTCCCTGTATGACTATAATCCCGCCAATTCCCGAAATCCATTTCTGGGTCTTGCAAACTACCGGCGACTGATTCGGGATGAAGTTTTTTGGAAAGCGGTAGGCAATACGGTTTTCTTCTGCGTGGCAGCGGTGAGCGCCAATATTGTAGTTACGCTGTTTCTAGCGAAGCTGATTTCTGTCCTGCCAAGCAAGGGGCTAAAAACCGTCTTCCGAACGATTTTCTTTATTCCTTGTATTGCGCCAATGGTCGGGACAGCTATGATCTGGAAATACGGGATTATCGGGACGGAAAATGGAGTCGTCAACCAGATCGTTCAGTTTTTTGGAGGAACCCCAAAGAACTGGTTTATGACAGGACTCCCGTTGATGATGTTCATCATCCTTTACACGCTCTGGGCGGATATCGGGTACAACATCGTCCTGTTTTCCGCCGGAATCGAGGGCGTTCCCAAGGAGTTTGATGAGGCGGCGGCCATTGACGGGGCGGGAGCAATCCGGAGATTCCTGTCCATTAAACTGCCGCTCATGGGCAGAACATTTGCCTTTGTGGCGGTAATGACGATGGCAAACTATTTCCAGATGTTCGCCCAGTTCAGGGTGTTTGCGCCGGACGGCGGCATGAATGACTCGGTGATGGTACTGACAAATTATATCTATAAGACAAGTTTCGTAAGTTTTCATATGGGATATGCGTCCGCAGTGGCGGCAGCGCTCTTTGTCATCGTCTTTGCGGTGGCAATGATCCAGAATAAAATGATGCGGGCAGATTGGAGTTATGAATAATGAAAAAGAAAAGAACGTATAAGCCATATCATTATCTTATCATCATTTTTCTTGGAGGCCTGTCTGTTGTCATACTGTACCCGCTTGTCTGGATGCTGATGACGTCCTTTAAAACGAATGTGGATATCCGGACAAACAGGGCGAAATTCTTCCCGACTGAGTGGACACTTGAAGGATACCGGACGGCCTTTGAGAAAGCTCCGATCGCTAACTGGTTTATCAACAGTATCCTGATTACAGTTATCATTACCCTGGCGGCGATTGTCACCAGCACGCTGATGGGATATGTGTTTGCGAAATATGAGTTCCGTTTCAAACGAACGCTCTTTGTGCTGCTTTTGGCGACCATGATGGTGCCGCCGCAGGTGACGATGATTCCAAGATATCTGATGATCCAGAAGCTCCATCTTTTCGATACGAGGGGGGCGCTGATTGTGCCGGCTCTGGTAAGCGCGTTCTCTGTCTACCTGGCAAAGCAATTTATCGCGGATATTCCGGACAGCCTGTGTGAGGCGGCCAAGATCGACGGAGCGGGTCCGTTTCAGATCTACTGGAAGGTGATTTTACCAAACATCCGGCCGGCTATCGGCTCCATTGGTATTTTTACGGCGATGGCAAGCTGGAATGATTACTTAAATCCGCTTCTGATGTTAAACAGTATTGATAAGATGACGCTGCCTTTGGGACTGATTTACTTTAACAGTGACAGGACGTCCGATCTGTCGGCTACGATGGCGGCAGCGGCCATGATGATGATGCCGATGATTGTGATTTTCATTCTCTTCCAAAAACAGTTTATCAAGGGAATGACGATGAGTGGAATCAAATAAAAGAAAACTATGGAGGGAATATCATGATAAAGCAAGAAACTGTGTATGAGATGAGACTTGTGAGTGCGCTTGAGAAGGTTTTTCTGGATGAAAGACCGGTGTACCGGCCGGAGTGTATGAAGCTGACGGCGCTGAAAGGAGAGACCGTGTCATTTCAGGCAGCCTGTACCTGCACTTCTTTTATGAAGAACCGGGTGAAGGTGAGGATCGAGTCACCGATTAGTGATCGGATTCATGTCCGGAAGGTAGAAAACGTGCCTGCAGGCAGAGTGTGCGGACCGATTGTGGACGACAATTATCTGAAGACCGAATCCGGGCTGTATCCGGATCTGCTGCGTGAGCTCGTAGATGGGGAAGTGGATATTTTCCCTCAGAAATGGAGAAGCATTTGGATTGATATTGAGGTTACGGAAGATGTGAAAGCCGGCCTGTATCCGGTTACAGTGATCCTGGAAAAAGATGGGGAAACACTGGCCCGGGCAGCTACGGAAGTAACGATCTATGATGCGGTGCTTCCAAAGCAGAAGATGATGCATACGGAGTGGTTCTATCTGGACTGTCTGGCAGACTACTACCATGTTCCGGTGTTCTCAGAGGAGCACTGGGAGATCATTACCAATTATCTGAAAGAATATGTCAAACGGGGATGCAATATGATCTTGACGCCGCTCTTTACTCCGGCTCTTGACACGGCGGTAGGCATAGAGCGGACGACGACCCAGCTTCTGGACGTGCGGGTAGAAAACGGAAATTACAGTTTCGGTTTTGACCGGGTGAAGAAGTGGATCGATCTCTGCCAGTCCTGCGGGATCGAATATTTTGAGATCTGCCATCTCTTCTCCCAATGGGGAGCAAAATACGCGCCGAAGGTCATGGCGGTGGTGAATGGAAAAGAGGAGCAGATCTTTGGATGGCACACCCCGGCAGTGGGCGAGTACACGAAATTCCTTCACAGCCTTCTGCCACAGTTGACTGAAAAGCTAAGAGAGTGGGGAATTGACAAGGTAACATACTTTCACCTTTCCGACGAGCCAAGAGAAGAACATCTGGAGAGTTATCGGGCGGCCAAGGAATCGATCGAGGGATTGTTGGACGGGTTCCATACCTTCGACGCTCTTTCCAGTTACGAATTCTACAAGCACGGTCTGGTGGACAAGCCGATTCCTGGGAATAATGAGATTGAAGAATTCCTGGAACATGGCTTGACACACATGTGGACCTACTATTGCGTGGGACAGTTTTACGAGGTGAGCAACCGCTTCATGTCCATGCCGTCCCTCAGAAACCGAATTTATGGATTGCAGCTTTATAAGTATCAGATTATCGGTATTCTGCACTGGGGATATAATTTCTACAACAGTCAGTTTTCCCTGGAGAAGCTCAATCCGTACGAGGTGACAGATGCCGGCGGCGCGTTTCCGTCCGGGGATGCTTTCCTTGTTTATCCTGGCAAAGACCGGCATCCGGAAGAGTCCATCCGTATGATGGTTCATGCAGAAGCGCTTCAGGATCTGCGGGCGTGTGAGCTTCTGGAAACTCTGGCAGGCAGAGAGTTTGTGATGGAATGTATCGAGGAAGATCTGGCGGAACCGCTCACCTTTAAACGGTTCCCGAAATCGGATTACTACCTGCTTGCGCTTCGCAACCGGATCAATCGGGAGATCGCAAAGAGAATTTAGAATTGCTAATAGAATATACAAAGTAGAATATACGAAGACATAGGATCCCACCGGAAACATCCAGGTGGGATCCTATGTCTCAGGGAGAAAGAGATGGTTCATAAGCAGTTATCGTAATGAGAAGAGCAATTCGTCATAGGTTGGATATGGAAGATAGCATCCCGGAATGATGGCCTCAGCCTGATCCACGGCGGCACGAAGGGCGTCCATGTCGGAGAGAATGATGTCGTGGTAGTAGCGGGCGGCAGCAAGTGGCTCTTCCATCTTTTCCGCTTGCAGTGTGTCGGCGGACAGGTTTGAAAGCGCTGTGGCGATCTGCTCAGATGCTTTGGTCAGCGTCTTTATGATTTGTTCCTCATAAGACGCAGGAAGAGACGGCAGAAGCTTTTTCTTGTCCAGTGCCTCCTTTGCCACTTCGGATACATAGGAGAAGAGCGCCGGGGTAAAGTCCTTTTTCACCATATCCTGCATGGTCAGTGATTCGATATGGATTGTCTTAGAGTAGTTCTCCAGAATGATTTCATACCGGGAGTGGATCTCTTCCTTGGTAAAGATCTGATGCCTGGTGAAGAGATCGATATTTTTTTCGGCGATAAACTGTGGCAGAGCATCCGGAAGAGATTTCAGGTTCCATAAGCCCCGCTTTTCGGCTTCCGCAACCCAAGCGTCAGTGTAGCCGTTTCCGTTAAAGAGAATCCGTTTATGTTTGCGGATGAGCTCTTTTAAGAGGTCCTCAATGGCGGTAGATCTTTCCGATTCCGAGACGTCTTTTAAAGCATGATATATCTGGGAAAGGGACTCGGCCACCGCGGTGTTGAGTACCACATTTGGTCCTGCCACAGAGAGAGCGCTTCCAGGCATCCGAAATTCAAACTTGTTTCCGGTAAAAGCAAACGGTGACGTCCGGTTCCGGTCAGTCGTATCTTTGGCGAAGTGCGGGAGGACATGAGCGCCGATCTCCATAAGTGTCTGCTTCTGTTTGAGAAAATCGCTTCCGTCTTCGATGGATTTCAAAACGGCGGTCAGTTCATCACCAAGAAAGATAGAGACGATGGCAGGAGGCGCCTCGTTGGCTCCGAGACGGTGATCGTTTCCGGCGCTTGCCACCGAGACGCGCATGAGATCTGCATAATCGTCCACGGCTGCGATGACAGCCAGTAAAAAGATAAGAAACTGCGTGTTTTCGGCTGGGGTTTTACCTGGATCCAACAGGTTTTCCCCCGCATCCGTGACGAGAGACCAGTTGTTGTGCTTGCCGCTTCCGTTGACGCCTTCAAATGGCTTTTCATGGAGAAGGCAGGCGAGATGATGGGAATCCGCGATCTTCTTCATCATCTCCATGGTGAGCTGGTTGTGGTCCACAGCCACGTTGGCAGTGTCAAAGACCGGGGCCAATTCGTGCTGTGCCGGAGCCACTTCATTGTGCTTGGTCTTGACCGGAACGCCCAGTTTCCAAAGCTCTTCATCGAGATCGTGCATATACGAGGCTACCTTTGGTTTCAGTACGCCAAAATAGTGATCTTCCATCTCTTGACCTTTCGGGGCCGGGGCGCCAAGAAGGGTGCGGCCACAGAAGAGCAGGTCTTTTCTCTGCTTATAGAGATTTTTATCCACAAGAAAATACTCCTGCTCGGATCCGATAGTCGTATCGATTTTTTTGACGCTCTTATTACCAAGAAGGTGAAGGACTTTCAGCGCCTCAGCATTGAGCGCTTCCATCGAACGAAGAAGCGGCGTCTTTTTATCCAGCGCCTCTCCACTATAGGAGCAGAATGCTGTTGGTATATACAAAGAGCCATCTTTGATGAACGCCGGAGACGTTGGGTCCCAGGCGGTGTAGCCGCGAGCCTCAAAGGTCGCCCGCAGTCCTCCGGATGGGAAACTGGAAGCGTCTGGCTCTCCCTTGATGAGCTCCTTTCCGGAGAATTCCATAATGATCTGGCCGTCTCCTGACGGGGAAATAAAGCTGTCATGCTTTTCTGCCGTGAATCCGGTCATCGGCTGAAACCAGTGCGTAAAGTGGGTGGCACCATGCTCGACGGCCCATTCTTTCATGGCGGCCGCGACAGTATTGGCTACATCCAGTTCCAGATGGGTTCCGCTTTGAATGGTCTTGCGGAGCGCTTTGTATGTATCCTTTGGGAGACGTTCACGCATCACTTTGTCATTGAATACCAGGCTTCCATAAAGTTCTGGTATTGTGTTTGTCAGTTCTTTCATCATAGAGAGACAGCTCCTTTCCTATCCTGAAATCAAAAAAGGCACTTTGGACCAAATCCAAAGCGCCATTGCTTTATGCAGGTAGTATAAACACAAACTAGTGGCGCTGTCAATCCTTTTTTGGAAAATAGAAATGTCTGATGATTCACAGATAGGAATCATTGAAAAAACATCTCTTCTAATATGACCCTTGCAAAATCAAAAAAGATGGTTAAAATATCTTAGTATGAACGGGAATCGAACCTGTTTTCTGAAAATAAGAGCCAGAAGATGGCGAGAAAAGGGATGGAGGAAAAAAGATGAAGACAAAGACAGAGTGGAATCAGAGAAGGGAAACGGGAGTCGGAGAAGAGTGTGGTGTATTTGGTATCTACGATATAGACGGAAAAGATGTAGCCTCCTCGATCTATTATGGACTCTGTGCCCTCCAGCATAGGGGACAGGAGTCCTGCGGCATTGTTGTCTCAGACACCAGGGGGGAGCGGGGAAATATCGCCTACCATAAGGACCAGGGGCTGGTCAGTGAAGTATTCAAGGCAGATATGCTTGCATCCCTCCATGGAAATCTGGGGATCGGGCATGTTCGCTACTCAACTACGGGGGATCTACCAGGGAGAATGCACAGCCCCTTGTTCTCAACTATATCAAAGGCACCCTGGCTCTTGCACACAATGGAAATCTGATCAATGCACCTGAATTGAAAGAGGAGCTGGTCTATGGAGGTGCCATCTTCCACACGACCACGGATTCTGAAATGATTGCGTACTGCATTGCCAAGGAGCGAGTGCATACAAGAAACGTGGAGGAGGCGATCCTTTGTACGTCCAGAAAGATCCGGGGCGGGTATGCGCTGGTGGTGATGAGTCCTAGAAAGCTTGTCGCTCTTCGGGATCCCTTCGGATTGAAACCGCTCTGCATTGGAAAGAGAGGGCATGCCTACGTCGTAGCGTCAGAAAGCTGTGCCCTGGATGCGGTAGGAGCAGAATTTATCCGGGATATTGAGCCGGGAGAGATGATTGCTATTACAAAAGACGGCATTATCTCCAACAAAGAGCTGCAGCAGGAGAAACGAGCCCATTGTATCTTTGAATACATTTATTTTGCGAGGCTGGACAGTACCATGGACGGCATCGGGATCTATGACGCCAGAATACGGCTGGGGCGTGCTCTTGCGAAAGCTTGGCCGGCGGATGCCGATTTGGTAACGGGAGTGCCGGAGTCCGGGATTACTGCGGCCAGAGGTTTTGCTATGGAAACAGGACTTCCCTTTGAGCTTGCCTTTTATAAAAACAGTTATGTCGGCAGAACGTTTATCAAGCCGACTCAGAAAGAGCGAAGATCCAGCGTTCGGATTAAGCTTAATGTACTGGAGCCGGTGGTGAGGGGAAAACGCATCGTTTTGGTCGATGATTCTATCGTTCGGGGGACGACTATGGCAAACTTAATCCGGATGCTCAAGGCAGCAGGAGCCAAGGAAGTCCATGTGCGGATCAGCGCCCCGCCGTTTCTGTATCCGTGTTATTACGGCACAGATGTTCCATCCAATGATCAGCTCATTGCCTCAGAGCACACGACTGAGGAGATCCGCACACTCATCGGCGCGGATTCCCTTGGCTATATGAAGATCGAGGATCTTCAGACCGTTGTGGGAGACCTTGGAATCTGTAAGGCATGTTTTGACAATCAATACCCGGTTTCGGAAGGGAAGGAAAGTCGGATCTGATAAAAAATAAAAAAGGGATTTACAAAAAGTAAAAAACAGAGTATAGTATTGGAATAATAAAAATGAAGGAAACGAAAAGGCGGCAAAGGTGTCGGTCAGGAAACGCGGAAAAAGCGATTTCCAGACACTTTTGCCCTTTTTTTTATGTTTTGGGAGTTTTAGAGCAGCAAAAAGGAGGAAAGACAAGCAATGGTAAACTATGTTTTTGTAACAGGAGGAGTAGTATCCGGTCTTGGAAAAGGGATTACGGCGGCGTCTCTGGGGAGACTTCTCAAGGCGAGGGGCTATCAGGTCACGATGCAGAAATTTGATCCGTATATTAACGTGGATCCAGGGACGATGAACCCGATCCAGCACGGGGAGGTATTTGTGACAGATGATGGTACGGAGACAGATTTGGATCTGGGACACTACGAACGGTTCATTGATGAAAGCCTGGACAAGAACTCCAATGTCACCTCCGGAAAGATTTACTGGTCGGTGTTAAATAAGGAGCGACACGGAGACTACGGCGGGGGCACGGTTCAGGTAATACCGCATATTACGAATGAGATTAAGGAGAGGTTCTACCGGGCGAAAAATCCAGGAGAGGAGAGGATCGCGATTATCGAGGTGGGCGGCACCGTCGGAGATATCGAGAGCCAGCCGTTTCTGGAAGCCATTCGGCAGTTTCAGCATGATGTAGGGAAGGAGCATGCCATCCTCATCCATGTAACGCTGATTCCTTATCTGAAAGCATCTGGCGAGATGAAGACGAAACCAACACAGGCAAGTGTCAAGGAATTGCAACGCCTGGGACTTTGGCCTGACATCCTCGTATGCCGGTCTGAATACCCGGTACCTCTGGAGATGAAAGATAAGATCGCACTTTTCTGTAATGTGCCGTCAGAACATGTCCTGCAGAATCTGGATGTAGAGTATCTTTATGAGGCGCCCCTTGCTATGGAGCGGGAGAACCTGGCACAGGCAGTTTTAAACTGTCTGCATCTGGAACAAAGGGAACCGGATCTCAGTGACTGGATTGAGATGACGGAGGCACTTAAGAATCCGAAACAGGAAGCCGAGATCGCCATCGTCGGGAAATATACCCAGCTTCACGATGCATACTTAAGTGTAGTGGAAGCATTGAAGCATGGAGGTATCAGTTGCCATACGGATATCCGTTTCCGCTGGACGGATTCGGAGACGATTACGGAAGAAAATGTGGAGGAGACATTTTGTGGCGTGGATGGAATTCTCGTGCCGGGAGGGTTTGGGAGACGGGGCACAGAAGGCATGATTCTGGCGGCAGAGTATGCAAGACGGGAGAAAATCCCATATCTTGGAATCTGCTTGGGAATGCAGATGGCTATCGTGGCCTTCGCCCGGTTTGTCGTGGGATATCACGATGCGGGCAGTATCGAGTTTCAGCCGGAGACCATGCATCCGGTTATCGCTTTGATGCCGGATCAAAAAGATGTGGAAAATATCGGGGGCACTCTGAGGCTTGGGGCATATCCGTGTGTACTGGATGAAGATTCCCGGTGCTTTGCCCTTTATGGAAAGAGGGAGATCTCCGAGAGACACAGACACCGCTATGAGGTCAATAACGATTACCGGAGCGTCCTGGAAGAAGCAGGGATGCACCTGGCGGGGCTGTCCCCGGATCAGAGGATCGTGGAAATGATAGAGATTACGGATCATCCGTTTTATATTGGTACTCAGGCACATCCGGAATTTAAGTCGAGGCCGAACCGGCCGCACCCTCTTTTTGCCGGGTTTGTAAAAGCGGCGTCTGAGCACCGGAATTAGAATGAAAACGAAAGGAAGAGAGCGATGAAAGGAAATCAGGGACTTTACTGTCCGATGCTGGAGCATGACAACTGTGGAATCGGCGCAGTCGTAAATATCAAAGGAAAAAAGACACATCAGGTTGTGAGTCAGGCGCTTGAGATCGTGGAGAATCTGGAGCACCGTGCAGGAAAGGACGCTGAGGGAATGACCGGGGACGGAGTCGGGATTTTACTACAGATTTCCCATCTTTTTTTCAAAAAGGTGTGCCTAAAAGAGCAGATTCTCATTGGAGACGACCGGGAATACGGAATCGGGATGTTTTTCTTTCCGGCAGACGAACTTACGAGAAACCAGTCACGGAAGATGTTTGAGACGATCGTGGCAAAAGAGGGGCTCCGCTTTCTTGGGTGGAGGAAAGTACCGGTGCACGAGGATGTACTCGGCAAGAAAGCCAGAGACTGTATGCCGTATATTATGCAGGGATTTATTGAAAAGCCCTCGGATACTGCAAAAGGGCTGGAATTTGACCGGAGACTCTATGCCATTCGCCGGGAATTTGAGCAGAGCAGTACAGAGACGTACATTGTTTCTCTATCCGGCAGAACGATTGTCTATAAAGGCATGTTTCTAGTCGGACAACTACGTACATTTTTTGAGGATCTTCAGGATCCGGATTATCAGACCGCGATCGCCATGGTACACTCAAGATTTAGTACAAACACAGAGCCAAGCTGGAACCGGGCGCATCCGAACCGTTTCATCGTTCACAACGGGGAGATCAATACGATCCAGGGAAATGCGGATAAGATGCTCGCAAGAGAAGAGAGAATGGTTTCTCCGTATTTTTCAGGGAGTCTTGACAAGATATTCCCAGTGGTGGATCAGAGCGGTTCAGATTCTGCCATGCTGGATAATACTTTGGAATTTCTTGTGATGAATGGAATGGATCTGCCTCTTGCAGTGACGTGTGTGATTCCGGAACCATGGGAGAATCATGATACCCTGAGCCAGAAAAAACGGGATTTCTATCAGTACTATGCAACCATGATGGAACCTTGGGACGGTCCGGCGTCCGTGCTTTTCAGTGACGGTGATATCCTGGGGGCAGTGCTGGACCGGAACGGTCTGCGTCCGTCCAGGTACTACATCACCCGGGACGGCTATCTCTATCTGTCATCCGAAGTGGGAGTACTTCAGGGAATCCGGGAAGAACAGATCCTGGAAAAAGGAAGGATTCATCCGGGAAAGATGCTGGTGGCGGATACTGTGAGACAAAAAATTCTGACAGATGATGAAATCAAAGAGACTTATGCGTCCAGACAGCCTTACGGGGAATGGCTGGATCAACATATGATGGAATTAAAAGATCTCAAGATCCCGAACAAAAAGGTGGAGCAGTATACGAAGGAAGAGTGCGCAAGGCTTAGGAAAGCATTTGGATATTCCTACGAGGAGTACCACGATTCCATCCGTACGATGGCATTAAACGGTACGGAAGGGATTACGTCCATGGGTGTGGATACCCCGCTTGCGGCGCTTTCCAACAAGCAGCCATTGCTATTCTCCTATTTTAAGCAACGGTTTGCCCAGGTGACGAACCCTCCGATTGACGCAGTGCGGGAGAAGATTGTCACTAACACCAGTGTGTACATCGGAAAAGAAGGCAACATTCTAAAAGAACAGCCAGAAAATTGCCAGGTACTGAAGGTCAACAATCCGATTCTGTCAGATACGGATCTTCTGAAAATCAAGGGCGTGAGACAGCCGGGGCTGTACCCGGCGGAGGTAATGATCACCTGTATGAAACATATGTCTCTGAAGATAGCGCTGGAGCGTCTTTTCATCGAGGTGGACCGGGTTTATAAGGACGGGGCGTCCATCTTGATTCTTACGGATCGGGGTGTAGATGAGACTCATGTAGCAATCCCATCGTTGCTGGCGGTCTCCGCCGTCCATCACTACCTTGTCCGGACGAAAAAGAGTACGGTTATGCCGATCATCCTAGAGTCGGCAGAGCCAAGGGAAGTCCATCATTTTGCAACGCTCCTTGGATATGGGGCGAGCGCGGTCAACCCGTATCTGGCTCACGAGACGATCCGGGAGATGGTCGAGGATGGCTTGCTGGAAAAAGACTATTATGCGGCGGTCCATGATTATGATAAGGCCATCTTAGGCGGAATCGTCAAGATTGCGTCCAAGATGGGCATCTCCACGATCCAATCTTACCAGGGTTCCCAGATCTTCGAGGCGGTGGGCATCTCCAAAGAGGTCATTGATCCGTATTTTACCCACACCCTCAGCCGGGTGGGCGGGATTACCATGAAAGAGATAGAGGAGGATGTGGAACTGCGTCACAGTCAGGCATTTGATCCATTGGGACGAAAGACGGATCTTACATTGGAGAGTGTGGGGCGGCATAGTTTTCGCAGTCAGGGAGAGCATCACCGGTACAATCCGGCGACGATTCACCTCCTCCAGCAGTCCGTCTGGCAGGACGATTACACAATGTTTCAGGAGTATACAGGACAGATTGATAAAGAGGAAACCGGATATTTGAGAAGTCTCATGGACTTCCGATATCCGAAGGAAGGCGTTCCCATCGAAGAGGTAGAAAGTGTAGATTCCATTGTAAGGCGATTTAAGACCGGAGCCATGTCCTACGGTTCTATTTCTCAGGAAGCCCACGAAGCGCTGGCGGTAGCTATGAATAAGATACACGGGAAATCCAACAGCGGAGAGGGAGGTGAGTCCCCGGAGCGTCTACTGACAAAAGGGACGAAGGACGATCGCTGTTCTGCCATCAAGCAGGTGGCAAGCGGACGTTTTGGTGTCACCAGCCGTTATCTGGCAAGCGCCGAAGAGATTCAAATCAAGATGGCTCAGGGGGCAAAGCCGGGAGAAGGAGGCCACCTGCCGGGAAAGAAAGTGTATCCGTGGATTGCAAAAACTCGGTATTCTACTCCAGGCGTGAGTCTGATTTCCCCGCCGCCGCACCATGACATCTATTCTATTGAGGATTTGGCGCAGTTGATTTACGATCTGAAAAACGCAAATCCAAATGCACGGATTTCTGTGAAGCTGGTGTCAGAGGCCGGGGTAGGTACGATTGCGGCTGGTGTGGCAAAGGCAGGAGCTCAGGTGGTCCTGATCTCCGGGTACGACGGAGGCACCGGAGCCGCATCGGGAAGTTCCATTCACAATGCCGGACTCCCGTGGGAGCTGGGCCTTGCCGAGGCGCATCAGACACTTCTGAAAAACGGACTGAGAAACAAAGTTCGGATAGAGACGGACGGAAAGCTGATGAGCGGCCGGGACGTAGCCGTCGCAGCTCTCCTGGGAGCAGAGGAATTTGGATTTGCGACGGCTCCGCTGGTAGCCCTTGGCTGTGTGATGATGCGGGTCTGCAATCAGGACACCTGTCCGATGGGAGTGGCAACACAAAATCCAGAACTTCGGAAATGTTTCAAAGGAAAACCAGAATATGTGATTCATTTCATGCGGTTTATCGCCCGGGAACTCCGGGAATATATGGCGAAGCTTGGTGTAAGGACGATAGATGAGATGGTAGGGCGCACCGATCTTCTGAAAGTGCGGGAAAATCCACAAAGCAAAAGAGGAAGGATGATAGACCTTGGAGCTATCCTGAATTCGCCGTATATGGGGAAAGGCAATCTCAAAGGGGAGTATGAGTTTGGACTTTCCGGGACACTGGATCAGACGGTTCTCATCAAAGAACTGCAAGAAAAGCTGGATGCCGGAGAACCTGGCAAGATACAGGTTCACGTCAAAAATACGGACCGGACGTTTGGAACGATGTTTGGATCCGAACTTACGAGACGATATCCGGAAGGGGTGCAGGAAGATACGTATCAGATAGCATGTACAGGAAACGGAGGGCAGAGTTTTGGAGCTTTCATCCCGGCAGGACTGACGATCCGCCTGGATGGAGACTGTAACGACTACTTTGGAAAAGGACTTTCCGGGGGGAAACTTGTCATCCGGCCGCCCAAGGGAGGTACCTACCGGGCAGAGGACAATATGATTATCGGAAATGTTGCTCTTTATGGGGCGACTGACGGAAAAGCCTTTATCTGCGGACTGGCAGGAGAGCGTTTCGGCGTGCGGAATTCGGGAGCTACAGCGGTTGTGGAAGGCGTGGGAGACCACGGATGCGAGTATATGACAGGCGGCAGAATCGCTGTCATCGGTAAGACCGGGAAGAACTTTGCGGCCGGCATGAGCGGCGGAATCGCCTACGTGTTGGACGAGTGGAATTCTCTCTACCGTAACATCAACAAGGAGATGATTTCTATGGAGGAAATCACGCAGAAGGGGGATGCGGACGAATTGCGAGCCATGATCGAGGAACATGTACGGGAGACCGGGTCCCGGAAAGGACAGGAGATTCTGGAGCAGTTTACGAAATATCTGTCGAAATTTAAAAAGATCATTCCAAATGATTATAAAAAGATGCTGACACTAAGCAGAAAGTATGAAGCGATGGGGTTTGACAGCGAGGAGGCGCAGATTGAGGCGTTCTACGAGAGCGTAGGTCAGAAAAGACAGGAGGGATAAAAACAACATGGGAAAACCGACAGGATTTTTAGAATATGAAAGACGGACGGGAAGTGAACGCCCCTGCAAGGAGCGGATCGGAGATTTCCATGAATTCCATGAGCCGCTCCCGCCAGAAGTACAAAAAGAGCAGGGGGCAAGATGCATGGGATGCGGAGTGCCGTTCTGTCAGTTTGGAGGAATGATTGGTACAATGGCGTCCGGATGCCCGTTAAATAACCTGGTGCCAGAGTGGAATGATCTTTTGTACCAGGGGCAGTATGAAGCCGCCTATCAGCGATTGCAAAAGACCAACTGTTTCCCGGAATTTACATCCCGGGTCTGTCCGGCGCTCTGTGAGGCGGCATGTACCTGCAACGTAAACATGGATCCGGTAACAACGAAAGAAAATGAGCGTGCGATTATCGACTGGGCCTTTGCAAAAGGGATGATAAAGCCCCAGCCACCGGAAAACCGCACCGGAAAGCGTGTAGCGGTGATCGGAAGCGGACCTGCCGGACTTACGGCGGCGCTGCTTTTGAACCGCCAAGGACACAGTGTGACTGTCTTTGAACGGAAGGACAGGATCGGAGGACTGCTGATGTACGGCATCCCGAATATGAAGTTAGAGAAAAGCTCGATTGAGCGAAGGAAAGCACTTATGGAGGAGGAAGGTGTTGTTTTTTGTACAAACATCGATGCGGGCCGGGACAAAGAGGCAGCGGAGATTCTGGACACTTTTGACCGGGTGCTGCTTGCCTGTGGCGCCTCCAGACCAAGGGATATTAAGGTTCCGGGAAGAGACGCCGGGGGGATCCGCTTTGCGGTGGATTTTCTTTCGGAAGTGACAAAGACGCTTCTGGATTCCGGATTTGCCACCGTCCCATCTGAGCTTGCAAAAGGAAAACATGTCGTCATTATTGGCGGCGGAGATACAGGAAATGACTGTGTGGGAACCTCCCTGCGTTTACAGGCGAAGTCTGTGACCCAGTTAGAGATGATGCCCAAGCCGCCAAAAGAACGGGATGGGAACAATCCGTGGCCGGAGTGGCCGAGGGTGGAAAAGACCGATTATGGGCAGCAAGAGAGGATTGCTCTGACGGGAAAAGATCCAAGATGCTACCAGACGACAGTAAAGGAATTTCTGAAAAATAAGGAAGGGAATGTGCGTGCTATTCGGACGATCCGGTTAGAACAGAAGAAAAACGAGAAAACCGGGCGGATGGAGATGCAGCCGGTGAAAGGAAGCGAGGAAACGATTCCGGCAGATCTGGTGCTGATTGCGGCAGGATTTACCGGAGCGGAAGATTACGTCATAGATGCTTTCCAGGTTAAAACGTCCGGACGAGGAACGGTAGAGGATCAGGACTTTGCGGCCAGTGTTCCTCGTGTATTTGTGGCAGGTGATATGAGACGGGGGCAATCCCTTGTGGTCTGGGCGATCCGGGAAGGCCGGGAAGCGGCAAGGGAGATCGACCGTTCTCTCATGGGCTACACGAATCTTTCCTGAATAGAATCAGAAGGATGGGACAGTACGAAAGAACAGAGGAAAAGATCGGACATAGTTCTTGCCCTTTCTTCCGGATGCGGAATATAATAAGTACATCAGGGAATCGACGCAATCGAAAGATGGAGGAAATCAAGATGGCAAAATATGAGACATGGGAAATTCTACAGATGATGGAAGAGGAAGATGTAAAATTTATCCGTATGCAATTTGTAGATATCTTCGGGACGATCCGCAATATCGCCGTGACTGCCGGACAGATGGAAAAGGCGCTGACTGGAAAGTGTATGGTAGACGGCTACAGTATTGCCGGGATGAAAGACATGGGATATGACAAGGTCTGCTTAAAACCGGACCTCGATACGTTCACGGTACTGCCGTGGAGACCGCAGCAGGGTAAGGTGGCGCGGTTTCTCTGTGATCTGATGGATCAGGAGGGACGAGAGATTCCGGAAAGTTCCAGATATATCCTGAAAAAAGTGATGGATGAGGCAGAACGAGAGGGATACAGCTTTGATCTGGATCCGGAGTGCGAATTTTTTCTGTTTGAGACTGACGAAGAGGGCAATCCGACAACGAGGACAAGGGAGAAAGCCGGGTACCTCGATGTGGCGCCCCTTGACCAGGGAGAAAACGCGAGAAGAGATATGATTCTGACATTGGAGGAGATGGGATTTGAAATCGAATCCTCCCATCACGAGGACGCTCCGGCCCAGCATGAGGTAGACTTTAAACAGGCCCGGGGCGTCAAGGTGGCGGATCAGATTATAACCTTTCGTTCCACAGTACGTACCATAGCCCAGAGGCACGGCCTGCACGCAACTTTCATGCCCAAGCCACGGACAGATCTTCCGGGCTCGGCCCTGTCGCTAAATATTTCCGGATTCCGAAATGGGAGGAGTCTCTTTGCGGATCAGGAAATGGAAAATGGACTAAGTCGGGAGGCATACTCCTTTATTGCGGGGCTTTTGACTCATATGAACGGAATGGCGGCGTTTTCCAATCCGATTATCAATTCGTATAAGCGGCTGAAACCGGGATTTCACGCGCCTACAGAGCTATTCTGGTCGCTCAATGACTACCGGGCTCCGATCCGTGTGGTGACGGGAAGAGAGGGTGAGATTCATATGGAATGGACTCTGCCGGACGGTGCGGCGAATCCGTATCTGCTCATTGCACTGGTGGTGTCCGCCGGTTTAAACGGGATTCGTGAAAGGATGGTTCCGTTAAAAGCGGATGAAAAGGCCGGAAAGCTTCCGGGGACATTAAAGGAATCTCTGGATGCACTGGAACAAGATGCGTTTTTAAAACAGGTGTGTGGAGAACGATATGTGGAAACCTATTTAAAGGAAAAAAGAAAGGAATGGGAGCTCTATACGCGGGAAGTCACAGACTGGGAACTTAAGGAGTATCTGCACAGATTTTAACAGATGGCAGGGGGAGGATATATGGGAAGTATTATCATCGCACTTCCACGGAAGGATACCGCGGGAAAAATCAAAGAAATACTTCTGCACCATGGCTTCCGGGATGTGGTGGTTGTGCCTACGGCGGCTGCGGCACTCCAGGAAACCGGGCGTTTATCCCACGGAATTATCATCAGTGGAACAAAGCTTTCTGATATGGATTATACGGATTTGCTGGACTGCCTGCCGCGTTATTTTGATCTGCTGCTTTTGGATACAACACAGAATGTCAGTTACAGAAGACAGCCGGGACTGATTGCAGTGACGATGCCGGTGAGAGTTCTGGAGTTTGTCGATACAGTCAATATGATGCTTCAGAATCTGGACCGTCAGGTGGTGAAACGCAAGGGCAAAAAGCCAAGGCGCACGGAGAAAGAGGAGAACTATATCCGAAACGCCAAGTCTGTCCTCATGGAGCGCAACCATATGACGGAGGAAGAAGCTTTCCGCTATATCCAGAAGAGCAGCATGGACACGGGGAGGAATATGACAGAGACGGCACAGATGATTCTAACCCTGATCTATAATGAGATTTGAGGACAAATAAAAACGAGAGACGAAAACCAACCGTGCATCGCGTATGTACGAATGGTTTTACGTCTCTCGTTTGTTCATTGACGATGAAGGCAAATCAAGATAAAATAAAAGAAATCAAGAAGAACGAGGCAGAAGAATGAAACGAATCAAAGACAATGACAATGCGACCATTGTCGCATGTTACATCGGATATATTACCCAGGCCATTGTCAATAATTTTGTCCCCCTGCTGTTTGTGACCTTTCAAAAGCAGTTCGGGATTGCGCTGGATAAGATTGGATTGTTAATCTCCGTCAATTTTGGGGTCCAGCTTCTGGTGGATCTTCTGGCGGCCGGACTGGTGGAGAAGGTCGGAGAGAGAAAAACGATGATTACAGCCCATCTATGCAGTGGGACAGGACTTTTACTGCTTGCCTTTTTGCCGTGGCTGTTTCCAGTTCCATATATCGGGCTTCTGATCGGAATTGTCTGCTATGCCATCGGAGGAGGGCTGATAGAAGTCATGTTAAGTCCGATTGTGGAGGCGTGCCCGACAAAGAACAAGGAGGCGGTGATGAGCTCGCTGCACTCTTTTTACTGCTGGGGACATGTGGGAGTGGTACTGATCAGTACCCTGTATTTTGCAGTATTCGGGACCGGATCCTGGTGGATTTTGGCCTGTATCTGGGCAGTTATTCCCTTTTTTAATACCTGCCTCTTTTTTCATGTGCCGATCCGTTCCCTCGTGGAGAAGGGAAAGAGCATGGGGCTTCGTGAGATCTTTCGGGAAAGGGTATTTTGGATTTTATTTATCGTGATGGTCTGTGCGGGAGCAGCGGAGCAGGGCATGAGCCAGTGGGCAAGCGCCTTTGCGGAAATGGGACTTTCTGTCAGCAAGACAGTAGGGGATCTGGCGGGGCCGTGTATGTTCGCGGCCTGTATGGGTGCGGCAAGAGCCTGGTATGGGGCGTTTTCAGAGAAGATCCGGCTCCATAATTTTATGATGATAAGCGGCCTGCTCTGTGTGGCGGCCTACCTGCTGGCAGGCCTGTCAAAAAGCCCTGTACTGGGACTGGCAGGCTGTGCCCTGTGCGGGCTTTCGGTCGGAATTATGTGGCCTGGAAGTTTTAGTACCGCGGCAAAAGTATTAAGAAGGGGCGGTACCATCATGTTTGCTTTCCTTGCATTGGCAGGGGACCTGGGATGCTCTGCGGGACCTGGTCTTGTAGGAATGATCTCAGAACTTTCTGGGAGGGGACTGAAAGCAGGACTTTTTTCAGCAATCGTATTTCCGGTGATTCTTGTTGCCGGAATCTGGATGATAAAACAAGAAAACAGGAGGTAGAAGAGAGTGAAACAATATATTATGGCGCTGGATGCGGGGACGACGAGTAACCGTTGTATTCTGTTTGACCGTGCGGGAAAGATTGTCAGTCTTGCACAGAAAGAATTTACCCAGTATTTTCCGAAGCCGGGATGGGTAGAACACGATGCGGACGAGATCTGGTCGACTCAGCTTGGTGTGGCAGTAGAGGCCATGAGTAAGATCGGGGCGTCGGCGGATGATATTGCTGCCATTGGCATCACCAATCAGAGAGAGACAGCCATCGTATGGGACAAGGAGACCGGAGTTCCGGTGTGTCATGCGATCGTATGGCAGTGCAGAAGGACAGCGAAATACTGCGACAGTTTAAAAGAGCGGGGGCTGGAAGAGTGGTTCAGGATGAAAACCGGACTGACCATTGACGCCTACTTTGCGGGTACGAAAGTGCGTTGGATTCTGGAACATGTAGAAGGAGCAAAAGAACGGGCTAAGAGAGGGGAACTGCTTTTTGGTACGGTGGAGACGTGGCTCATCTGGAAACTGACAAAGGGAAAAGTCCACGCGACGGATTACTCCAATGCCTCCAGGACGATGATGTTTAATATCAATACACTTCAGTGGGATGACGAGATTTTGGAAGTCTTAGACATTCCGAAATGTATGCTTCCGGAAGTCCGGCCGTCGAGCTGTATTTACGGAACGACGTCCCCGGCATATTTTGGCGGGGAAATTCCGATTGGAGGAGCGGCAGGGGATCAGCAGGCGGCGCTTTTTGGACAGACCTGCTTTTCTCCGGGAGAAGCAAAGAACACGTACGGGACAGGCTGTTTTCTGTTGATGAATACGGGGGAGACCCCGGTATTTTCGAAAAACGGACTTGTTACGACCATTGCCTGGGGAATGGACGGTAAGGTGCAGTACGCCTTGGAAGGATCGATTTTCGTGGCGGGGGCTGCGATCCAGTGGCTTCGGGATGAGATGCGGCTGATTGATTCGGCGGCGGACTCTGAATATATGGCGCAGAAAGTGCCGGATACAAACGGCTGTTATGTGGTTCCTGCCTTTACCGGTCTTGGCGCTCCGTACTGGGATCAGTATGCACGAGGCACCATCGTCGGCATCACACGGGGCGTCAATAAGTGTCACATCATCCGGGCGACACTGGAGTCTTTGGCCTATCAGGTTCACGATGTCATCCGTGCCATGGAGGCGGACTCCGGTATCACACTGACTTCGCTCAAAGTGGACGGCGGGGCAAGTGCCAATGATTTTCTGATGCAGGTGCAGGCTGATTTTGATGCCGCTCCGGTGCGGCGTCCGGCATGTGTGGAGACGACGGCCATGGGTGCGGCTTATTTGGCAGGACTTGCGGCGGGCGTCTGGAAGAACACCGAAGAAATCCGGGCAAACTGGAAGATTGACCGGGAATTCACCCCGGCGCTTCCTGAGGAGAAGCGTCAGGAGAAGATGAAAGGCTGGAAGAAAGCAGTGCGCTATGCATTTGACTGGGCAAAAGAAGAATAGAGTGCATAGCCGAACTGTTACAATAAAATTGACGAAAAAAGTGAAAAATGATAGACAATTATGTACAAATATACTAAAATAGACGTATTGGATTAAGACGAATACGGAGGTAGGGATATGAAAGGAAATGTAATTGTAGGACAGTCCGGAGGACCGACAGCGGCGATCAATTCCAGTCTGGCCGGTGTCTATCGTACGGCAAAGGACAGAGGAGCAAAGAAAGTGTACGGAATGCTTCACGGGATTCAGGGACTGATGGAGGAGAAATATATTGATCTGTCAGAGCACATTACAAACGATCTGGATGCGGAGCTTTTAAAGAGGACTCCGGCGGCATACTTGGGGTCTTGCCGTTATAAACTGCCGGAGATCCATGAGAACCGGGAAGTGTATGAGAAGATTTTTGAGATTCTGGATAAGCTGGATATTGAGGCGTTTATCTATATCGGAGGCAATGACTCTATGGATACGATCAAAAAGCTTTCCGACTATGCGATTGTGATGGGATATCCGACCCGTTTTATCGGATGCCCGAAGACCATTGATAATGATCTGGCACTGACAGACCATACACCGGGATACGGAAGTGCGGCGAAATATATTGGAACATCTGTAAAAGAGATTATCCGCGACAGTTTTTGCCTTGAGTACAGCAAAGGACTGGTGACCATCGTGGAGATTATGGGAAGAAACGCAGGATGGCTTACCGGAGCGGCTGCCCTTGCAAAGGGAGAAGACTGTGCGGGACCGGACCTGATTTATCTTCCGGAGCTGACTTTTGATCTGGACAATTTCATGGAGCGGATCCGGGAGCTTCTGGCGAAGAAACCGTCTGTAGTGGTAGCAGTTTCCGAGGGAATTCATCTGGAAGACGGACGGTATGTCTGTGAGCTGGGTGCAAACGTGGACTTCGTAGATGCTTTTGGACATAAACAGTTGACCGGAACAGCAGCGTACCTTGCACACTATGTGGCCAATGAAATCGGATGCAAGACCCGTGCCATTGAGCTGAGTACCTTGCAGAGATCGGCATCCCACTGTGCGTCCAGAGTCGATATTCTGGAGGCGTCCCAGGTAGGAGGAGCGGCTGTGAAGGCAGCCGACGAGGGAGATAACGGAAAGATGGTCGTACTCAAGAGAATTTCCGACGATCCATATCAGTGCAGCACGGAAGTGAAGGATGTACATAAGATTGCAAACGACGAAAAGCTTGTTCCAAGAGAATGGGTCAATGCAGAAGGAACCTATGTGACAGATGAGTTTATTGCCTATATAAAACCACTGATCCAGGGAGACGTTTCTCCGGTTATGGTGGACGGAATTCCGAGACACCTGTATAAGCCAAGCCACTAGAATCATGAAAAATAGAAAGAGGGAATCAAAATTGAAGATCGGCGTGACAGGAGCAGATGGATTTTTGGGCAGCAGGATTCTCCGGTTCTACGCAAGAAAATATGAGATAAAGGGATATCATCATACGGACATGGATTTCACTGATCCTGAGGAGACGGAAACAATGCTGAAACGGGACTGCCCGGATATCCTGATTCATACGGCTGCTATCTCAGATGTGGGAGCCTGTGAGCAGAACCCGGAGCACTCAGAGCTGGTGAATGTGGACGGAGTCCGGAATCTGGCGGTTATCTGTCAGAAGATTGGTGCAAGATTCCTTTTTTGCAGCTCGGATCAGGTCTACACGGGAAACGGAGTGAAAGAGCCGCACCGGGAGGAAGAGGCGCTTTCCCCGCTCAATGTGTACGGAAGACAGAAAGTCCGTGCGGAAGAGGAGGCCATTCAGGTACATCCGGATACGGTGGCACTTCGGTTAAGCTGGATGTTTGCTGCTGACTTCCGGGAAGGAAAGGAACATGGGAATCTGATTCCCGCGATTTTACATGCTGTACGGTCAGGACAGCATGTAAAATACCCGGTTTGGGATTACCGCAGTATCACGGATGTGTGGGAAGTCGTAGCAAATCTGGAACAGATGTTTGATGCTCCTGCCGGCATTTACAATTTCGGTAGTGAAAATGACAAGAGCACCTATGAGGTGGTAAGCAACTTCCTGGAGAGCGCCGGAATCCCGAACTCGATGCTGGAAAGGAACGAAGAGGCATTCAGGGAATGTCCGAGAAACTTAAGAATGGAGACCGAAAAGGCAAAGTACCTGGGTGTTCACTTCCTGACGACTGAGGAAGCACTCAGAAAGCTTGGAGCTGAATTGGGATACGAAGGGAACGACCCTAAGAAGAAAAGAGAATAGAGAACGATAGCCCCCTGCGCCGGCAATGTATGATATTGTCGGATGACAGGGGGCGTTTTGTTTTGATAGGCTCATGTACTACTAACCCGTTTCCAAGCAAAATCAGATGGACGTTTTCCGAAAGCACAGGACAGCAGCAGCGACGTTGAAAACCGTGAGCAGTACCGTAATTACAATGGCTGGCAGGAAGTGACTGCAATCAGTAGTTCCGGTCAGAAGATCCATTTGTCCAAGAAGAAGGGTTGGAACATAATCGCTCACGGCCGGGAAAAACCCGGCAAAGTAGGAGATCCCGAAGCAAGCAGCACAGACCAGAAGAACTGCCGAAACTGACCGGCAGAAGACCGAAGCCCCGACGAGGACAGAGATCATCCACACTCCCAGAAGATAGAAGGCAAGCAGGGAGAACGCCTGGTTCTGAATGATGCTGTTGTCCCAGAAGTAGACGGTGTAGGCAAAGGTGATGCCAAAGCTGATCAGACACCCAAATGTCCAGGTCAGAAGCAGGGCAAAGTATTTCGGCAGCAGGATGTTGTGGCGTTTCAATCCTTTGGACAGAAGAATAATCAGTGTTCCATGCTGGTATTCTGAAGTCAGGATACCGCCGTATAAAATCAGAAAGACAAAAAGAATGATCTGCATATTTTTATAGTACTGTGTCCAGGAGGAGAGAGAAGTCACCTCCAGATTGCCGATCTGGATACCGGTCTCTGCCATATCGCCGGACACGAGATCCAAAAGCCACGGTGTCATCTTAGCAAAGGCCGGACTGAGCACGCCCACAAGGGTGAACAAAAGCAACATGACAACGAGACGATGGGTCTTTAACTGCTCAAAGAGTTCTTTTTTCATCATGGCACGGAGCTGTCTCATGTTCTACCACCTCCAAAAATAAATCTTCCAATGTCGGCTCCAGCTTTTCCAGCTTTTGCACTGGCACTTGTCTGGAGACAAGGTCAGCCATTACAGATGGCATGGTGATGTCAGCGCATTTCGGGAGTATGAGTGTGAGTGCGTCTGTCTGCAGGCTTTCCGGGTACTTCTTCAGGCAGGCCTCTGCATCAGAACGACGTTCAAATTCGATTTGGATTTTTTCCCCGTTGCGTTTCCGTTTGAGATTCTCCAGCGTCCCCTGGACGACGATGCTGCCGTCGTGCAGCAAGGCAACGTGGTCACAGATCCGCTCCACATCTGATAACACGTGGGTGGAGAAAAGCACCGTCGTCTCCTCAGTGACAGAAGAGAGAATATCCAGTATCTCCTTTCGACCTACCGGATCGAGAGCCGAAGTCGGCTCGTCGCAGATCAGAAGCTTTGGGGCGTTCAAAAGAGCCTGGGCGATACCAAGCCGCTGTTTCATCCCACGGGAGTAGGTGTGGATATGTTTCTTACTGTCTGTAAGACCTACAAGATCCAGAAGATCCAGGATGCGCCGTCTGACATCTGAGGACTGCATACCGGTGATCTCACCGCACAGCGTCAGATACTGAGAGGCAGTCATAAAGCCATAATATTCCGGAACATCCGGAAGATAGCCAATATAACGGTTCGTCTGGTTTTCGCCAAAAGATACCCGTTCACCGTTGACTTGGATTTCGCCATGGTCCGGCTTTAGAAGCCCTACAATCATCCGCATGGTTGTCGTCTTCCCGGCACCATTTTTCCCAATAAAGCCAAAGACAGAATGCGCTGGAACGGACAGATGAAGATGATCAATTACTGTGCGGGAACCGAAAGATTTTGTGAGATCTCGGATTGATAAAATATCCATGCTTATTCGTCCTCCTTCCCGAATACAAAGTACAGCACGGGTCCGATGAACTGCATCCCGACAATAGCAATGATACACCACATCAGCCGGGTACCGCGTTTATAATGCGTGTGTGTGAAGATATGCCATAAGGTATAAAAGAGCAATACTAGTTCCACAATGGCAAGTGGAATGAAAAAAGGCAGCATTTCCTGTAAACTCATTCAATCATCTCCTTTAATTGATTCTGAAGTCTCCGAAACGTGTTGTCATCTTTTAGTTTTTCAAAAAGCGGATGGGACAGGGAAGCAGCAATGTCTTTTACGAATGTTTTTCTCGCCCGGGGAGAGACAGAGCCGTTTGCAAGCTGTTCGATCCAGTGATCAATCCGGTTAAAGTAGCGGTCACCATGAAGGCGATACTCTTCGTCTGACAAAAGCGTGCGGATTCCGTCCAGGTATTTCCGGGTATGGGTAAGAGCGGCATCGGGATCGTCAAACTGCAGATATCCAAGCGCTGCCTGGTACTCAAAAACGGAGACAGCATTGGCATTGAGTTTTACAAGCTGATAGCTGTCGATCAAAGACTCCACCCGCTCCACCGTCATGTCAAAAGCATTCTGATCACTTGCCGCCACGGTTAGATACTTAGCGGAAAGCTCTACCAGGGAGAACAGATTCAGATACATCGTGATCTGGGCAAAGTCACATGCCTTTTCCCTGTCTCCGTTCATCAAATAGGCGGAGACGAGGACGCTGTCACTTTCTCTGGAAAGTGTTCTGGGATCAGAGTCCGCTTCCAGTATCTGGAGCGCTTCCTTATATTGTCCTCCACCCATGAGAATGAGCGCTTTTAGAATCAAGGTATCCTTGCACAGATTGAGATCTGCACAGTGTGCGATGATATGGTCGCACAAATCGCTCATATAATGTAAAAGCTCTGTCTGTAATTTTTGTGTTTTGGCAAGTAAATAATGATTCAGCAAAAGGACACACATCTGAAAGACAAGGGGATAACAAGAATAATAGTGCTTCACAGTAGTCCGGATGTCCTCTACCGTTTTATCAAAATCTGATACGGCAAAGGAATTGGAATAGTCCAGATACAGCTTCTGGATCTGATCCTTGGAAAGCTGAGGCAGGTATCCAAGCAGTTCATCGATGGTAACACCGAAAAACGTGGCGAGAACCGGAATCGTTTGGAGATCCGGTTTGCTGATATTCTTCTCCCATTTAGAGACAGAGCCTTTTGTGACGCCAATATAGTCCGCCAGCTCCTCCTGCGTAATTTTGCGCTCATGGCGAAGCCGGATTAAGTTTTCCGCAATCCGCAATTCATGCATTGTTTTCACCTCCTACTATGATTATAAGAGAGAGACTGGGAAGATTCAATGGAATTGAACGACACTTTAAGAAGAAAAGTTTACCAATAAGAAACTTTTTGAATTTGGTAAGCGGAGTAAATGGAAATCGGATCTGACTGAAATGTAGAGAAAATCCCACTGGCTTTTAAGAGCCAGGGGGATCAGTTTCTTTCGTATATAATGAAAGTAATTATGAAAATGCTCATAGACAGGGAGGATGCCGGGTGACCATCGGCTGATCCCCGGCATTTATTATGAAAAAGTTTATTCAAAAAGTATTTACTTGACAGCGTATTTATCAAATCTGTTTCGTGTTCCTTTTGATGATTTTAGTATACCCACAATTCGTGAAAAAATAGTGTTCTACAAATGAAACTTTCAATAACAAAAAATGAACAAAATATGAATACTAAGTTCGCGTTGTTCAGGTTGTACATTTATTTGCCGTTTCGGAAAGCGAAATATGGCAGACCGTCTTTCTGTGGCACTTCCACCTGTCCCTGGATGAGCGGACGGGCATAGTTGAGGAAGGCTTCTGTCACATCGGAACCGTCTGGGGTGATCCAGTCTGCCGGTACGGTCTTTTCCTCGTTGCAGATCTTTGTGACATCGGCGGTTCCAGGTGTCATCTCATAAGAGTCTCCTTCTTTCCGCTCAAATGTAATCATCACTCCTGTCGCTCCTTCCATTGCACGCTCTACGCCGTAGGAACCTGCAAGAATGGCCTCCTGAAGATCTGTCCGGGACAGACAGGCAGAAGAGCAGCGTTGAGAAACATTGAGTTCCACGGAGCGCACTTTGATGCCGAGTGTTTCTTTTACGAGGTTTTCCAGGTATTTACCGGATCCGGTCAGCATTTTGTGACCAAAGGTATCGGTACCTACATCATTTGCATACTCGCAAATGAATGTTCCGGTATTGTCGTGGATTCCTTCAGAGATACATACAACAAGATTCGTGGTGGTCTCCAGTGCCCTTCGTACCTGTGCAAGGAAGGTTTCCGGATGAAAGGCAGTCTCCGGCAGATAAATCAGCACCGGATTGTCACCCTTAAACATTCGTGCCAGGGCGGATGCCGCGGTGAGCCATCCGGCATGACGGCCCATGATTTCAACGATGGTGACGGACGGTTTGTTGTCATAGACGGATGCGTCGACGGCAATCTCGCGGACGGTAGAAGCTACATACTTGGCGGCGCTTCCAAAGCCAGGGGTGTGATCTGTCATTACCAGGTCATTATCGATGGTCTTTGGGATTCCGATAAAGCGGATCGGGCTTTCATGCTGCGCGGCGTAGCGGGAGAGCTTGCTGACTGTGTCCATAGAGTCATTACCTCCGATATAAAAGACGGCCTCGATTTCGTGCTCTTCAAATCTGGTGAAAAGTTCCGGATACACCGGATCCGCCAGATCCTCCGGAAGCTTATAGCGGCAGGATCCAAGGTAAGCCCCCGGGGTCGTCTTTACAAGCGGAAGGGTTCCGTCTTTTATCAGCGTCTGCATGTCCATCATCTGTCCGTGCAGGAATCCTTCGATTCCATTTACCATGCCGTAGACATGATCGATCTGCGGCATCTCAAAGCCTTTTGTTATAACGCCGTAGAGACTTCCGTTGATTACGGCCGTTGGCCCGCCGGACTGTCCTACCAGGATATTTTTACTCATGATTCAGTTCCTCCAGTTGATTCGAGTTTGCTTTTAGTATAACGAAAAAAGAAACGATGCACAATAGAAGAAATGGAGGACTTGAAAAATATGCTTGGAAAATCAGAGAAAAGCGATTATACTGTAAACAGTAACTGCAAACGCAGGAACGGGGGAAAACAATGAAGTATATTACATTTGCAATACCATGTTATAATTCACAAGATTATATGGAGCGGGCAGTCGAGTCCGTACTCAAAGGAGGAAAGGACGTCGAGATCATCATTGTCAATGATGGATCCAAGGACGGGACTGAGGAGATCGGGAAACGCTACGAGCGGGAATACCCGGATATTGTGCGGGTGATCAGCCAGGAGAACGGCGGACACGGTGAAGCGGTCAATACCGGACTTCTCCATGCTACAGGGAAATATTTTAAGGTGGTGGACAGTGACGATTGGCTGGATGAGGAGGCTCTGATTCAGGTTTTAAACCAAATGAAATCTTTCGAGGAGAAGGATGAAGAAGTCGATATGTTCATCTCCAACTATGTCTATGAGAAAGTAGGGGCAGGACACAAGAAGGTGATTCACTACAGAAACTGTCTGCCGCAGGAGCGGATTTTCGGCTGGAATGATCTGGGACATTTCCGAGTGGATCAGTATATTCTGATGCATTCTGTTATCTACCGGACGGAGCTTTTAAAGCTTTGTCAGCTCCGGCTGCCAAAACATACATTTTATGTGGATAACATTTATGTTTACTATCCGCTGCCTCATGTCAGCACGATCTATTATCTGGACGTGAACCTGTACCGGTATTATATCGGAAGGGACGACCAATCGGTCAACGAGAAGAATATGATCAAGCGGATTGATCAGCAGCTTTTTGTGAATAAGACGATGATTGAGATGTATGAGATGCGGATGATTCCAAACAAGAAGCTGAGAAACTATATGATAAAATATCTGGCGATTATGATGACGGTTTCTTCCATCATCTGTATTCGTTCCAAGAAAGAGGAAAATCTGGAAAAGAAAAAGGAACTCTGGATCTACCTCAAGAAGAAGGATTACCGGACGTACTTCAAGATTCGTTATGGCATCCTTGGACAGACGATGAACTTACCGGGTAAGCCGGGAAGAAAGATCTCGTCCATGGGATACTCCGTGATGAGGCGGATTATCGGATTTAACTAAATATGAATAAAAGAACGGCCATGGTGCATACTACTCAATAAAAGATTGAGAAAGAGAGGTATGCACCATGGCCGTTGAATTTGCACAGAGCCAGACAAAAGAGAACCTGATGAGAGCCTTTGCAGGGGAAAGTCAGGCGAGAAACCGTTACACAATCGCGGCAGAGGAAGCCTGTCGGAAAGGGTTTTACGCACTTAGAGAGGTTTTCCTCTTTACAGCGGATCAGGAGAGAGCTCATGCCGCAAGATTTTATGAGCTCCTGAAATCGGAAGCGGGTTGTACCATCCAGATCGACGGAGGATACCCGGTGGACCAGTCAGAGAGTCTGGTGGAGCTTTTAAAGATGGCAGCCCACAATGAGGAGGAAGAGCATAAGGATGTGTACCCGGCTTTTGCGAAGATTGCTGAGGAGGAAGGATTTTCTGAGGCGGCTTATGCCTTTTCCCAGATTGCAAAGATCGAGAGAATCCACGGGGAACGCTTCGCAAAACTTGCACAGATGCTTCAGCAGGAGACGTACTATGAACAGGAAGCCGGCGGAGAGTGGATGTGTCTGAACTGCGGATATATCTTTAAAGGCGCGAAGGTGCCTCCGGTCTGTCCGGTGTGCCGCCACGAGAGGGGCTATTTCATCCCGGCCTGTATGGCACCGTATCTTGGATTTTCTAATTGTAACTAAGGGAAAGAAAGGGGAATGAGATGGCAAGCCAGAAAATCGAAAATGTGCTGAATCTGGCACTGGACGCAACACAGGAGGAGCGGCTTCGCTCCGGCAATCTCGAGGTGGGGTACGATGAGGCGGACAATACATGGGATGTCATTATCCTGTATTCCGGGACACTGGATTCGGTGGACCGGATTGCGATGGATGTCATCCCACTGTTGAAAAATTTTGCGGTCGTAAGGATACGGGAGGAAGATCTGGAAGAATTGGCTTCGTTAGAGGAAGTCATCTATATCGAAAAACCGAAGAGACTGTTTTTTGAGGTAGCAAACGGAAGAAGGGTGTCTTGCATCGACGCGGTGCAGACACCACGTTTGCGTCTGACGGGGAAGGGCGTGCTGATCGGGATCATTGATTCTGGCATTGAATATTCCAATGCGGATTTTCAAAACGAGGACGGAACGACGAGAATTCGTTTCCTATGGGATCAGACGGTGGAGGGCAGCCCGCCTGCCGGATACCGGAACGGGACAGAGTTTTCGGCGGAAGAGATCAACGAAGCGCTCCGACAGCCCAACCGGACGATGCAGCTACAAAGGGTGCCAAGCCTTGATACCTCAGGACACGGAACCGCCGTGGCAGGGGTGGCAGCGGGAAATGGCAGAAACAGCAAAGGGCAGTACCGGGGTGTGGCGCCGGATGGGGAACTGATCGTCGTCAAACTGGGAAATCCGGGCGGCATTGGTTTCCCTAGGACGGCGGAGCTGATGCAGGCGGTGGACTATATCGTAAAGAAAGCAGAGGAACTTCGGATGCCGGTGTCCATTAATATCAGTTTCGGAAATACATACGGATCTCATAATGGCACCTCCCTGCCGGAGCGGTTTCTGGACGCGGCGGCAGAGACGGGTCGAACACTCATCAGCGTAGGAACGGGAAACGAGGGAGCTGAGGCTGGTCATGCGTCGGGGTTTCTAAGAGAGGGAGAGGAGCGGAACATTCCTTTGGCGGTGCAGGAGCGGCAGGGGGCGTTTAGCCTTCAGATCTGGACGGATTATACAGATGTCATTGGAGTGGCCCTTCAGACTCCTTCCGGGGAGAGAGTCGGTCCCATCCGGGAAGTGATGGGGACGCAGCGGTTCCGGGTCGGGAAAACAGAGCTTCTTCTTTACTATGGGGAGCCAAGTCCATACAGTGGACTCAATGAGATTTACATGGAGTTTCTGCCGGCGGATGATTATGTCAACAGTGGGGAGTGGAATATTATCCTGATTCCGGAACAGATTGTCACCGGACAGTACGAGATGTGGCTTCCGGTGAGCTATGTCCTCAATGAAGGTACAGCCTTCTTCTATCCGACGGAGGAGCGGACGCTCACCATCCCTTCTACTTCCTCCCGGGTGTTGACTGTAGGGGCTTACGATGCCACAGCCATGACATATGCGGATTTCTCCGGACGGGGGAAAGAAAACAAGGACAATCAGAAACCCGATCTTGCCGCGCCCGGAGTCAATGTCATCTCCGTCCAGGGACAGGGCGGGTACGCTGCTTTTACAGGAACCTCCTTTGCCACACCATTTGCGGCAGGCGGAGCGGCTCTTTTGATGGAATGGGGAATGATAGAAAAAAACGATCCGTTTTTATATGGAGAGAAGGCTAAAGCATACTTAAGAAGGGGGGCGAGACAGCTTCCGGGCTTTGAAGTCTGGCCTAACAATCAGCTCGGATACGGGGCGCTTTGTGTGCGGGACAGCATCCCGGAGACAAGGCTTTCGTGATTGTAAACACTTTTTGCCAGGTGTTTTTAAGCATAATGCATAAAAAGTTCTCTGATAAGAAAAAAATATTATCTGTTTTGATACCTCCTGTAGGATTTTGAAACTCATAGGTTATATTTATAACCAGAAAGAAAAAGAGGACGAAAATCTATAAGACGCAGTTAAAGGAGGAAACAATATGATCACTATCTTGTCAGGAGTTGGGATGCTTCTGCTTACGCTGGCAATCTTCTCCCTTTTCAGTATGAAAATGCCAAAAGGATCTCTTGCAATGAGCGGAATGGCAAACGCAGCGGTGGCAACATTCCTTGTGGAGGCTATTCATAAGTATATTTCAGGAGACCTGTTTGGAATTTCCTTTTTCAGAACCGTAGGTGAAAACGCAGGAGGCTTTGGCGGCGTGGCTGCAGCGATTGCGGTGCCGCTCAGCATGGGTACAAATCCAGTTCTGGCCATTGCGTCAGGCGTTGTATTAGGACAGTTCGGAATTTTGCCTGGATTTATCGCGGGATATGTAGTCGGATTGATTTCTCAGGTAATTGAGAAATACCTCCCGGAGGGCGTTGATGTGATCGCAGGAGCCCTGATTGTAGCTCCGCTTTCTCTGGCAGTGGCGACAGCGGCTGATCCGCTTGTGAATATGACACTTGCAAAGATCGGCGGCACGATTACAGCGGCGGCAGAGCAATCTCCGCTTGTTATGGGATTCCTGCTTGGAGGAATTATGAAGATGATTTGTACCTCCCCGCTCAGTTCCATGGCGCTGACAGCGATGATCGGGCTGGACGGGCTGGCGATGGGAATCGCGGCGATCGCTTGTGTGGGTGGATCCTTCACAAACGGTATCGTATTCCACCGTCTGAAACTTGGAGATAAGAGTAATGTCATTGCGGTTATGATGGAGCCTCTGACACAGGCACCGATCATCACGGCAAATCCGATTCCGATTTACGGTTCCAATTTCTTTGGAGGAGGGCTGGCCGGAGTGTCGGCGGCGGTATTCCACATCATCAATAATGCACCAGGTACAGCGTCACCGATTCCGGGACTTTTGGCTCCATTTGCATTTAACAACCCGATGAATGTTGTATTGGCAGTCGTATTTGCCGCAATCGGCGGAACCCTTGCAGGACTTGTGGGAAGCCAGATTTTCAAGAAACATTACGAAAAGAAAGCAGCAGGAAGAGAAAACAGCCAGATGGCAGAAGTTGCGATGGCTGATTCATAGAATAGAAGAAAGCCTCTGGACGGGATATCGATCCCGGGCCAGAGGCTTTTTCGGAAGCACAGTTATACATTTTCACAGTAGCTCAAAAGAGCGTTAAGAAAGCTGCGGATCTTTACATTCCCGTGCTTGTCCGATTTCCTGCGAATATAATCCATCTCCCGTCTTACCTGTTCAAAGTTGTATAAAGTATTGGAAAATTCTGTAAACACGTCGTTGGAATAGTCTTCCAGTCCCAGGTGCGCCAGATTGACAAGTCCGGTGGATGCCGCTCTCCGGATTCTTTGCTCTACGGATTTAGGATTCTCGCTGAACTGGGATAAAAGACGGCCGAGCGTTTGCTGCTCCAGCGTCTCCGACCGGTCGTGCAGCCAAGTAATTAAAGTGATGATGTCCTTGCTTCCAAGCTCCCCGATGATCCCCAGTTTTTGTAGTACGTTTGTAAGCCGGCTCTGAAAATTTTCGGACTGGGGGGAGGGATTATCTGATTGCCTGCCGTTTTCGGAAAACTCCGTCTCAAAAAGGCTCTGTACTTTACCAATGGTGCGGTGCATGGACAGTGTTTTAAGGACATTGCGGATTACAGATTCCACCTCAATCGCATTTAACGGCTTCTGGATGAAGAATTCGATCCCCGACTCGTACGCTTTAGCGATCAGATCCTTGGAAGCAACCTGGGATAACATGATGCAGGCGGATTCCGGAGAAATCTTCCGTGCCTTTTCCACAAAGCTGATTCCATCCATATCCGGCATGAGAAGATCCACGATGATAATATCCGGATGGAGGGCAGCTACATCTTCCAGGGCATCATCCCCGTTTCCGGAGGAGCCGCAACATTCGCCCAGATTCCGTTCTGTCACCAGGATTTTCAGTATGGTCCTTATATTTTTATCGTCGTCTACAAAGTAAAATTTCATTCTGAACCCTCCAATGTTTCTTTTGGCAGCCGGATAGTAAAACAGGTCCTCCCCGGACAGGACTCTGCCTGGATACTCCCGCCAAGCTTTTCTTCTACAATTCCTTTTACGATATTTAGTCCCAGTCCCCGGCTGATCTCCCCGGTCTCGTAATTGATCTTTGTGGAATATCCGGCGTCAAAGATCTGTGGGAGAGACTCCGGGGCAATGCCAGGTCCCTGATCCACAACAAAACAGCGGATCTCATGTGCCGTTTCCTCCACATTGACGGAGATAGAAACTTCCGTCTCCTTTGTAGCCTCCACCGCATTCATAAACAGATTACGGAAGACGGAAAGAAGCTCGTATACGTGGGCTGTACGAAACGTACAGGAACCATTGAGTCGGAACGTAAGCGTCTTGTTCAGAGAGGCCGCAAACTGTTTAACTGGTGTCTGTAACAGGGTAAAGAGCTCGTCAAACGCCAGAAAGCGGCTGCCGTCCTCAGTCAGAAGTGCCTCTGAAAGTCCCCGCAGAATCAAGTAGTATTCTTTCTTGATTTCGTGAATATCATTTGCGATGATCAGTGCATCCTTCGCGGCGTCCTTTGTACCGGAATCCAAGCGGAGACGCTCGAAGAGCTGGTACGCGGAATGCATCGTCGACTCCACGAGGGACGTATTTTTCTCCATCCAGATGACCTCTTCCTGGAGTCTCGCCGTCAGAAGCGAAAGATGCCGATAGTAATCCTGCTGCTCTTTTTTTAGGAGGACGACATGATACCTGCGGAATACCGTTACAAAAATCAGGATCAGGGCCGTCCGGAAAAGTGCGGCGATGATAATTCCCGATTGCGAAGATGCCGAAAATGCATTAATATTAAGACGAAGCATCAGTTCTCCAAAGTTCGCCGCATAGTCGCAGAAAAGCAGGGCGATCGTGTCCAACAGGATGGAGGACTTCCGCATCCTGACGAGGTAGAGCGTCAGGAGCACTCCGTAGAACAGGTAAAAAAACAGCTCCGGAATGGAGGAAACAAAGGCGTCCCCCAGGGAAGTCCCGTTAAAACTTCCGTAAAAAGTACGGGAGAGCAGGACAAAGATGCCGGATATGGCGGACACCGGGATCACCGGAAAGTCCTGTGCAAGCATGGAAAAGGACGCCAGAAAAACAATCCCCAGAGAAACACTGAACTCAGGCGAAAAGATATTAATATGAAACTGGGCTGCCGCCGCGGTAATCAGACTGTAAAATACGGCGTGCAGAAAAAGATCAAAGCGGTTCCGAGATTTCATAGGTCTGTTATCCTCCGTAAAATCTTCGGTCTCAAACAAGTGAAACTTAGATTAGGGTATTTTTGTGGATGTCTGAATTATTATAAAACATTTTATCATAAAAAAGGAGAAAAAAACATGGTGAAACGGGAAGATTTATATGGAATTGCATATTATAAAAAGTCAGCCTATTATGGAAGCGCGAAACCGGACATCCGGTTTCGGATTGCACTGGATATGGAGAAAGGGAAACTGGAGGCTGCTGTCTGGAAAGAACCGTACTGCTATGATGTGACGCCGGAAGAAGAGATTGAGCGAAAAGAATTTCCGGCGGACGATGAGGGACTCTGCCAGATTACAGACTGGATTAACGAAAAGGCGAAATAGAGAATCCGGAAGAGGAAAGCAATTCGGGCTTCCCATTTGGAAAAGCCGTGTTATAGTAGAAAGCGTGTGAAACAAAAGAAAAAGGAAGGTTGAGAGATGGCTGAGAAAACAGGGGTCATTCATGGCAGATTCCAGTGTCTGCATTTGAAACATATGGAGTATCTGATGGCGGCAAAAAATCAGTGCAAAAGACTGATTATCGGGATTTCTAATCCGGATGCAGGATTTATCCGGGTGAATCTTCACGACAAAAACCGTTCCAAACCGGAGAACAATCCATTCACTTATTTTGAACGCTACGAGATGATTCGACTTGCCATGCTGGAGTTTGGCGTGCCGAGAGAGCAGTTTGAGATTGTCCCATTCCCGATCAATACACCGGAGCTCATTTTTCAGTATGCGCCAAGGGATGCAGTGTACTACATGAGCATTTGCGATGATTGGGGGGAGGATAAGTACCGGACACTAACCGGACTTGGCGTGCAGGTGGAAGTGCTGTGGAACCGTCCGACTGAGGAGAAGGGAACGACAGCCACGGAAGTAAGACATCTGATCATAGATGGAAAGCGGTGGGATCACCTTGTTCCGAAAAGTGTGTACCGTTATATTACAGAACATCATCTGGATGAAAGGATCCTTCAGATCGCAAAGGAAGCCGGAAAAACAAAATGAGGCTACAGTCATCAGAGAAAATAAAGGGGGAGACTCCTCTCCAACCTCTCAGACTTTAGAAACGTCTGGGATGCTTGCAGGGAAGTCTCCCTCCTGTCATGTTTCTAAACAGCGATACCGATCACACGGCTTAGCGGATGATGGTTCCGGTCCGGCCTTTCAGTGCGTCACGAAGCGCCTCCTGGCAGGTAATGTAAGCCAAGCGGCCTTCGCCCTTTTCGATGAAGGAGACGGACGCACGGAACTTCGGCAGCATATTGTAGACGCCAAAATGTCCCTCCTCCATATACTGCTTTGCCTGGGAGACGGAGATCTCACCAAGCTGTTCTTCTTTGTCTGTACCACGGTTAATGAAGACTTTCTCCACACTTGTCAGGATAATCAGTGCGTCGGCATTCAGCTCCTCTGCAAGTTTCCCTGCCGTCAGGTCTTTCTCAATGACAGCGCTGGCGCCTTTGAGACGGTGATCCTGCTCAAGGACCGGAATTCCTCCGCCTCCACAGGCGATGACAACCTGATCCGCATCGGAAAGGGTCCGGATCGCGTCAAGCTCTACGATCTTCACTGGATTCGGTGCGGAAACGACACGACGAAACCCCTTTCCAGGCTCCTCCACCACATAGTTGCCTTTTTTTCGCTCTGCTGCAGCGTCTTCTGCGGACATATAACGTCCCAGAACTTTTGTTGGGGTGTAAAATGCCTCGTCGTACGGATCTACCGTTACCTGGGTCAGAATCGTACTGACGGTACGGTAAATTCCCCGTGTAAGAAGTTCCTCCCGGATCGCATTTTGAAGATCAAATCCGACGTAGCCTTGTGTCATTGCCGAGCAGACAGACATCGGAGCTGGAGTATAGTCTGGATGGTTCTTGCCGAATTCATTCATAGCAGTGTGAATCATACCAAGCTGTGGCGCGTTACTGTGTGTAATGACAACCTGATAGCCGTCCTGTACAAGATCCGCAATGGATTTTACTGTCTTGCGGACCGCAATCTGCTGCTCCGGGAGCGTCGTTCCGAGGGCTCGGTGTCCTAATGCTACAACCACTTTTTTTTTCATACGCATTACCTCTATTTCTCTTTGTAGTTTCGTGTCCATGATACAAAAATTATATAATTTTTCCAGGGAAAATGCAACCGTCATTCGGCTGCAACACCCATGTTTTCTGGAAAAATAAAATAGTTAGAAAATTGTATAAAATACCATATATAGTAGAATAATAAAAAAATCACAAGATATGGTAGAAATTATGGATCACCTCTGCTATAATTGGGATTGTCGCCGGGGACGAAGAACAGAAGTCCCGGGCAAATTCAGGGAAAACAGTGAGGTATGATATATGAAAGTAATAAAGAGAGACGGACGGGAGGCTGAGTACGACAGAAATAAGATCGTCCATGCAATACAGAAAGCGAATAATGAAGTCGAAAAGGAGGACAAGATCTCCGAGGAGAAGATTTATGATATCGTAGCTTCCATTGAGAACCGGAAGCTTGCCAGTATGGCTGTGGAGGATATCCAGGATATCATCGAGCAGAAGCTGATGGAGGAGGGCAAATATCATCTTGCCAAGAAATACATCATCTACCGCTATACGAGAGCGATGGTGCGGAAATCCAACACCACGGACGATTCCATTCTGCGTCTGATCCGGGGCGAGAATTCCGAATTAAAAACAGAGAATTCTAATAAGAATTCCACCCTTGCTTCCACACAGCGTGACTATATTGCAGGGGAAGTGTCTAAAGACCTGACAAAGAGAGTGCTTCTGCCAGAGAAGATTGTAAAAGCGCACGAGGAAGGTGTCATTCATTTTCACGATATGGACTATTTCCTCCAGCCGATTTTCAACTGCTGTCTTGTAAATATCGGAGATATGCTGGATAACGGCACTGTGATGAATGGCAAGCTCATCGAGTCTCCGAAGAGCTTTCATGTGGCATGTACTGTAATGACACAGATCATTGCGTCAGTAGCCAGCAGCCAGTACGGAGGGCAGTCCGTGGATATCCGTCATCTGGGCAAATATCTGCACAGAAGCCACGAGAAATATATGAAGAAATACAGGGAGAAATATACAGGAGTCCTTTCTGAAGAGTTGATGGAGCAGCTTGCGGACGACAGACTTCAGGACGAGCTGAGATCCGGTGTACAGACGATCCAGTATCAGATCAATACCCTGATGACGACAAACGGACAGTCGCCGTTTGTAACCCTGTTCCTAAACCCGGACAAATCTCATCCGTACGCAAAGGAAAACGCAATGATTATTCAGGAAATCCTGCGCCAGCGGATCGAAGGAATCAAGAATGAGGCAGGAGTTTATGTAACACCGGCGTTCCCGAAGCTTGTCTATGTCTTAAATGAGGACAATAATTTAAGTGGTGGGGTATATGACGACCTGACCAGACTGGCTGTAAAGTGTTCTGCAAAACGGATGTATCCGGACTATATTTCCGCCAAGAAGATGAAAGAGAACTACGAAGGCAATGTCTTCTCACCGATGGGGTGCCGTTCCTTCCTCTCCCCTTGGAAAGATGAGAATGGAAATTATAAGTGGGAAGGCCGTTTCAACCAAGGAGTGGTCAGTCTTAATCTTCCGCAGATCGGGATTTTGGCAGAAGGAGATATGGAAAGATTCTGGCAGATTCTCGACGAGAGACTGTCCATTTGCTTTGAGGCATTGATGTGCCGTCACAAGGCGCTGGAGGGAACAAGCTCCGATGTGAGCCCGGTTCACTGGCAGTACGGCGCTATCGCCCGCCTTGGAAAAGGCGAGAAGATTGACAAATATCTGCACGGTGGGTACTCTACCCTGAGCCTAGGTTATATCGGACTTTACGAAGTGACGAAGCTGATGACAGGAGAGAGTCAGACGACGGAGGAAGGACAGAAGTTTGCTCTCAAGCTGATGCGGAGACTCCGTACCGCAACCGATACATGGAAAGAGACGACAGGACTTGGATTCGGTCTTTACGGTACTCCGGCAGAGAGCCTGTGCTACCGCTTTGCGGAAATCGATCAGAAGAAATTCGGAAGCATTACAGATGTGACAGATAAAGGATATTACACCAATTCCTACCATGTGGATGTGAGGGAGAAGATTGACGCCTTTGATAAATTTACTTTTGAGAGTCAGTTTCAGACGATCAGCACCGGAGGATGCATCTCCTATGTGGAGATCCCGAATCTCAACAAGAATCTGGAGGCAGTAGCTGAGGTTGTGAAATTTATCTACGATAATATTCAGTATGCAGAGTTCAACACGAAGTCCGATTACTGTCAGGAATGTGGCTATGACGGTGAGATTATGATTAACGATGAGTTCGAGTGGGAATGTCCGGTCTGCCACAATAAGGATCAGGCGAAGATGAATGTTACAAGAAGAACATGCGGATATCTCGGAGAGAACTTCTGGAATCCGGGAAAGACAAAAGAGATCAAAAGCAGAGTGATGCATTTGTAGGTAAAGGAGCTTTGGAACGATGTATTATGCGGATATGAAACGGTGGGATGTGGCAAACGGTCCGGGCGTACGGGTATCGCTCTTTGTGAGCGGATGCACACACCACTGTAAAGGATGCTTTAATAAGGAGGCGTGGGACTTCTGTTATGGGAAGCCATTTACAGAACAGACAGAGGATGAGATTCTGCGAGAGCTGGAAAAAAGCTATTATCACGGATTTACCCTGCTTGGCGGGGAGCCGTTTGAATATGAAAATCAGAAAGCTCTGGCTCCGTTTTTGAAGCGGGTGCGGGAGAAATTCCCGGATCTTTCGATCTGGTGCTATTCCGGGTACGTCTTCGATAAAGAGATCCTCGCGCAGATGTTTCCAAAGTGGAATGAGACCAGGGAAATGCTTGACTGCATTGATGTTCTGGTGGATGGAAGATTTGTAGAGGAGCAAAAGCAGGTAGATCTGCTCTTTCGTGGTTCTGCCAATCAACGGCTGATCGATGTAAAGAAGTCGATGGAGACAGGAGACGTCGTGCTGTGGGAACAGCCGGAATACGTCCATGTAGAAGTCAAAGAGAATCCAAATGAGGTGGGGATTCCACCGGAGACAAGCGGGAAATAACCGGAGAATAAACAGTGGAGGACTTATCTTCCGATAGCCTTGCCGTTATTTTGATCATACAGAATTTGTAACGAAAGCACTTACAGAAATGTGAGTGCTTTTTTCATGGGAGCAGACAAGAAAATGAAAAAGGCAAATACGGGATTACAGACAGTCGATAATAAAAAAATCGCAGAGTTTGTTACTCTGCGAAAAATTTTTAAATGTAAAATAATAAATGAAATCTTTTCTTAAGATTACCATTCATCATTATAGCACAACAAGTAAAAAAAGCAATCGGATTGTACAGGATCCAGCAAGAAAATCTTGTCAAATTCATTGTCCACATATCTATCATTATAAAAAATTTTCTATATTCTAATATTTCCACAATTTATGATTTTAAAACAGACCATGTTTTTCCCGGTTTTCGCAGAGTAACAAACTATACGAAAAGGAGGGAGCGGCCATCTGGTACATGCAAAAGTGCGTCAAAGGTCAGGAAGAATCTGCTGTCCGGGGCTGGAAAGCACAGCACCCATCTGGACGGGAGGAAGCCTTCTTCTTTACTTATGATCGGCTGAAACGTTTTGAAGGGGACTGGCATTTGTTGAAACTGCCGCTATTTCCGGGGCTCATTTTTCTGGAATGTGAACAAGAGATTCCCAAAAATAAGTCCCGGCTCATGCAGGACCAGGATTCCAGGGCGATGCAAGTGGATTACAGGACTGAGGAGTTCCTCAGAGAACTGGGAGGGGAAGCCCATCATGTTTCCATGTCAAGAGGAGTCATCCGAAATGGTGTGACGATTGTGACTGAGGGACCGCTGGAAGGAAAAGAAGCAAAGATCCAGAAGATCGACCGACATAAGCGGCTTGCCAAAATTGGCGGAGGATTGAACGTCTCTTTCTGCCAGGAAGGGGGATTCTGGGCAGGCCTTGAAATCACTTCCAAAAGTGAAGGGGTGTGAGCGTATGGAGAATTGGTATGCGATGAAAACAATGCCCGAAAAAGAAGAGGAAGCGGCAGAACTGATCCGGCGGACCATCCCCCCTTCTTTGTGGGAATCCTGTACAATCCTTCAGAAGAAAAAGCTGTTCCGGGCAGACGGGAAATTGATTCTGAGTATGGAGAAGATGTTTCCAGGCTACCTCTTTTTACAAACAGACCGGATCCAGGATGTGTCAGAAATGTTAAAACGATCCAGAGAATATCCTCATCTTCTTGGGGAAGGCGGGGGACAGGCAGTCCGGATGGAAGAGAAAGATCTGGCATTTCTGAAACAGGTCTGCGGGGAGCAGATGGATCAGCCGATGGGGCTTTCCCAGGTAGAGGCAGACGAAGAAGGGAATCTGATCCGGGTGGAGGGAATCCTGCGTCCTTACTCCCAAAAGATTGTAAGGAAACGACTGAGGAAGCGGTATGTGCTGGCAGAGGTGGGACTCTTTGGAAGACAGGAAACCGTTTTATTTGGGATCTGTCTACCAGGAGATCGGATCTGGGAAGGGAGAAGATAAATACGGCAGAAACACTTTCGACGACAGTAAAGACTGCCGGGGGAAGACTGCGGTAAGAATGGGAAAAGAGTCCAGGGCAGAGGCCGTGGAATGGCGAAGCATACTCTTTTGTAGGAGGAACAATGTGGTATGTGATTCAGATTATGACAGGCAAAGAAGAAATGATGCGGGAAATGATTACCCGGAATTTGCCAAGTAAGATGTATGAAGACTGCTTTTATATAAGAAGAGAACGGATCTGGCGCCTGAATGGAGAGAAAGTATGTCATGTAGAAACGATGTTTCCGGGCTATCTGTTTGTGACGACAGAAGACCCGGAAGCATTATATTGGAAACTCAGAGAAATCCCGGGACTTACGAAACTTCTGCGGACAGAGGAGAGCCAGTTTTTGTCAGTATCGCCGGAGGAACAGGACTTTTTGGAAGATTTAATTGACAAAGATGAGGAGAAGATTGTGCGGTTATCAGAAGTGACGCTGGATGAGGAGAAGAAGATACTGTCGGCAAAAGGACCGCTCAGAAAGTATGTAAAACAGATCGTGAAAAAGAAAATACGATTATGTTATGTAATGATAGAAAAAGAACTGTTTGGACAGAAAAGGAAGATATTGATCGGAATCCGGACAGGAAAGATGAAGCAGAAACAAGATAAAGTATAGAACAAAGGAGGATTTTCGGAAACGGAGGTCCTTATTTTTGTTAAAAAAGAGGAGTGAGGGAAAGAAGATGAGAAATCTTCTGATTTTAGGAGCCGGAGGGCACGGACATGTAGTGGCTGAGACGGCAAGAGCCATGCAAGATTCAGAAGGGAATCCGATTTACGATAAGATCGATTTCCTCGATGATCTGAAAGAGCATGGAGAGATCCTGGAGGAAGGAGTTCATCTGGACTGCGGAGCCATTATCAAAGGAAGCAGGATTCCAGAAGGAGAAAAGATTCCGTGTGGGATGGTTATAGAAAATCAAAATATGGACAGAAAGGAAAAAGCAAAGAATTGATATTTTTGCTGTGAGAGTGAGAGATGAGGAAAAAAGAGTATATCAAAAAGAAAGAATATCTGGATATTTATTTGTCGCTGATGGCATTGTTTTTTTTGGCACCAGTATTTCTTACGCTGGTAATTGCGATCAAGCTGGATTCCCCTGGTCCGGTCTTTTTCAAGCAAAAACGTGTGGGAATCCACCAGAAGCATTTTAAAATCTTAAAATTCCGTACCATGCGGACGGACACTCCGAAAGATATGCCGACCCATCTGTTGCAAGATCCGGATCAGTATATAACGAAAGTAGGAAAATTTTTGCGAAAGACGTCCCTGGATGAACTACCACAACTTATCAATATCGTAAAAGGGGAGATGTCGATCATCGGACCTCGTCCAGCACTCTGGAATCAGTATGACCTGATTGAAGAGCGGGAGAAATACGGTGCGAATGACATTTTACCTGGACTAACCGGATGGGCACAGATCCACGGAAGAGATGAACTGGATATACCGGAAAAAGCAAAATTGGACGGATACTATGTAGACAATCTGAGCTTTGGTCTGGACGTGAAATGTTTTTTCGGAACCATTCTGTCAGTACTGAGGTCAGACGGGGTGGTAGAAGGCGGAACCGGAGAGATGAAGAGGAAAGAAGTAGAAAAAATGGGTAAGAAAATACTAATATTATCGAATCATTTTATTACAATATTTGCATTTCGCAAAGAAGTCATTCAGCGTATGATCGAAGCTGGAAATGAGGTTTACATATCAACCCCAGCCGATGAACAGAATAAATATTTTGAGGATATGGGTTGTTTGATTATTGAAACTTCAATGAATCGAAGGGGAACCAATCCATTCAAAGATCTTCAACTCATTGGTAAATATAAAAAGATTATGAAGCAAGTGAATCCTGAAATTATATTCAGCTATACTGTGAAGCCTAACATTTACGGTTCTATAGCCTCAAATTCACTCAAATTTAAGCAAGTTTGCAACATCACTGGTACTGGTTCTACCTTTCTTAAGGAGAGTGTGCTTAGTAAAATTGTAAGAATGCTATATAAAGTTTCTGTAAAGAGGTGTTATAAGGTTTTCTTTCAGAATAAAGGCGATAAACAATATTTTGTTGAACATAAAATGGTTGGTAAAAACATAGAACTAATTCCTGGCTCTGGAGTGAATCTTGTAGAGCATGAATTTACAGAAATGCCCAGTGATGGGGTTGTGAATTTTATATTCATTGGCCGTGTAATGGAGGTCAAAGGTGTAGATCAATATCTTGATTGTGCGAAGGAAATCCATGAGAATTATCCAAATACCTGTTTTTATATCGCTGGATGGAATGAAGAAGAAAAGTATAAAAAACTGGTGGAGGAATATCAAAATAAGGGGTGCGTTAATTATATTGGATTCCAGAAAGATATTGATTCGTGGATTCGCAAGTGCCATTGTACAATCCTTCCTTCACTTGGTGGTGAGGGAGTACCAAATGTATTATTGGAAAGTGCAGCAACTGGTAGAGCTTGTATTGCAAGTGCAATTAATGGATCGAAAGATGTTATAGATGATGGTGTGACTGGATATCTATATGAGGTTGGGAATAGTCAGAGTTTAATTGAAAAAGTTGAGGAGTTTTTAAAATTATCTTTTGAAGAAAAGAGAGCTATGGGGATTGCAGGACATAACAAGATGACTCGTGAGTTTAATAGAGAAATCGTTATTAGTAAGTATATGGACGAGGTAAAGAAAGCATGAATAAATATGCAAGAGGTTTTGTAGCCGTTCCTTTTGGTGCTATCAAGATGATGTGGACAAAATTATATCATATAAATTCTTTTAGTGGACCGATTATTTGCCAGATTTCACCGTTTACAGAGATCACGATTGATAGGGGAAATCTTAGTATTGGAAAGAGATTCAAAATGCGTGATGGTGCAAAAATTAGAGTTCGAAAAGGTGCTGTTTGTGAGATTGGTGATAATTCTTCAGTGAGCAGTAACAATATTATTGCTTGTAGGGAGAAGATTAAAATTGGCAATAATGTGCAGCTTAGTCCTAATGTACAAATTTATGATCATGATCATGACTTTAGAGTTAAAAGTGGTATTAGTGAGGGAATGTATAAAACAGCTCCAGTTGAAATTGGAAACAACGTATGGATTGGAGCTAACACGATAATCTTGCGGGGAACGAAGATAGGGGATAATTGCGTTATTGGTGCAGGAAGTATTGTTAAAGGAAATGTTCTTTCGAATAGTGTTTTTTTACAAAAAAAAGAAAATATGGTTAAGGAAATAGAGAGAATTGGTTAATATCTTGAGTTCTAAGGTTTAATTTTTTCGCTGGTAACTTTTAGGTTAGATATAGATTAAAAGAATAAAGCATCTTGTCTAGCGTATTTACAAAATAGGAAAAGAGAGGAAAGAAAAATGTTCGGAAGAGTAGTTGTTATTACAGCATCTTATAATAATGGAAAACTATTACGAGGTCTTTATAATAGCTTACTAAATCAAACCAATAAAAATTTCAAGTGGATTATTGTAGATGATGGGAGTGAGGACAAAACCGAATACATAGTAGAAAGCTTTCAAAAAACAAAGTTGTTAGATATTCGATATATAAAAAAACAGAATGGAGGAAAAAGCAGCGCTTTAAATTGTGCTTTTAATGAAATTCAAAATGATGATTTTGTTATTATAGTTGATTCTGACGAACAATTGTTTCCAAATGCTATTGAAATAATAGATACTTATATGAAAAATTCACGTAGTGATATTGGTGCAATTCATTTCTATAGAATAGAGCGTTCGTCTAACAAAATCATAGCTAACCCAATATTAGAGAATGATCGAACTTTTGACATCTTCACATGGAAAAAAGAGGGGATTTTCGCAGATGGATATTTAGGATATTTTGGTTATGCATTAAAAAATAATAGGTTTCCTCAATTTGAAAATGAAAAATATGTTGCACCATCAGTGCTCTTGATGAAAGTTAATCAAAAATTTCGGCTTGTGATGTCTTGTAAAGCTATTGGAACAACCGAATATCAAGAAGGAGGGATTACAAAGCAAGGAAGAGGTTTAAGGGTTCGAAATCCTTTAGGAGGATTATATTATTGTACATTACTTCAAAATAATGCGTGTGGGACTAAAATTAAATTAAAGTATTCCATATTGGGGTATGCATATAAATATCTTGCGAATAAGAGTGACAATGAACTATCTAAAATTGGTATAAATATTAATTCATTAAAAAAGATTATGAAATTGCCTGGGTTAGTATTAGCAAAAAAATGGAAGTTCAAGTATTTAAGGACTAGGTGATGATATGTTGCAAATAGTTTATATTATTTTATGTGTTATATCAATAATAAAATGTATTAATCGAAAATTCGATTTATATACTATTGCGGTATTATCCTATATTTTCTATACATTAGTTTGTGTGATTGGAGAAACATGGATAACAAGATCATCTGGATATTACTATTATGCAAAAATAGATAAAGTGACATATTTGTGTGTTTATGCTCAACTATTTGTAATTAATTTTTTCCCTTACTTAATTAAAACGAAGCGAGTTCGTAAAGAAAATGCGCATTTGCTTATTCAGAAAGATTTGGGAGGAAAAGTTGCCTATGAAATCATATTCGTAAGCTCATCATTAGTTTTTTTATATAATTTCTTTTTTTCTATCGGAATAAAAGATTTTTTTTCCCTAACAAGTAAATCAGAACTTATGAATTCCGCAAATGCCCTTTTTTCGTATGCAATATGGGGAATACTTATATCTTTTACATACGGAATTCAATCTAAGAGAAAAGGAATTTTTTTAGTTAGTGCATTCATTTTGTTTATATTATTGGTTATGGGATCACGATCATATTTGATTCTTGCAATTTTGATATTGCTATTAGTAAAGGCAGACTTGGTAAAAAAAACAGTATCGGCTAATTGGAAAAAAATAGTTGTTCTTGTCATTCTTATGTTTATCTTTATGATTTATAAAGAGATTTATAAGTACATTCGAGCAATGGATTTCGAGGCTGTAATATCAGCACTTGAAAATTATAAAACCTATCTCTCAGTATTTACCAATGGAGAAACGAGGACGACTTTTTCGTTGTACAACTTTGTGATATCAGAAGAATATAGAATTCCATTTAAGGATAGTCTGGCCAGAATATTATCCGTTCTCCCTTTTGTTAATAATGCGCTGTCTACATCGTTGCCTATAAGATTTTCAGAAATAGCAAAAAATAGTATTTTTGGATCTACTTATGGACTTGGAAGTTCGTTTTGGGCAGAGAGTTTTTCGATGGGGAGCTATGCATTTTTAATTCTAGCAACTTGTTTATGGATTAGTATTATAAAAAAATATCATTATAGAATAACAGTGACAAATAGGACAGCACCATTTTGGACAGTATTTATGGTATATATTTCTTTTTATATTCACAGACTTGACTGGGTGCAGATGTGGGGAGCATTAAAAAGTATTATTGTTTGGTATATTGTATATCGAATAATCAAGATGGCATTGAGAAGGGGCTATGTATGATATGATTGAACAATTTAAAAAATTTGAAGAGGAAAAGGGATTATTGACTGATAGAGTAGCGGATTTCTATTACTGGGTATATGTTAGATTCAATGTATATATGAAATTAGAAGAAATAGCGAATCGGCAGGTTAAGTTGACGGTGAAGAAGAATCATATTCAAATACAAGATTTATTTTTTCTTATACGAAATCTTACATATAATAATCCGCTATTGTACCATGAGCATAGAGATATACTTTTTTTTACGCATGCGAGAAGAACTTTTGATAACGGAAAATATGTTTGCTTATATACTGACAAGATTGCAGAACAGCTTAAGGAAACAGCGGTTTCGGCTGAGTTTCTTTATGGAACTAAACATTTAAGGCCATATTACACAGAGAACTTATTAGAATTAGATTGTGTAGATGTGTACCCTGTAATCTTTCTTAAATTATTTGGGAAATTGTATAAAAAAAGGTATAAACGTGAGCTGACACAATTTAAAAATATAGCTCAAAGACTTGATGAGGATATTTTTAAAGAGTTCGGAATAACAGCAGGTGTTAAATTTTACTATGAGCTATTAACTAGGCGTTTTTTTTGGTACAAAATTAAGAAAAAAATGTTAAGAAGAATAATTAAAAGCATTTCTCCTAAAGTAATTGTTGAAGTAGTTGGATATGAGACAAATAAAATGATAATAAATGAGATAGCACATGAGATGGGAATATCTACAATAGAACTTCAACATGGGGTAATTGGAAGAGGACATATTGCTTATAACTATTTAATTAATCGCGAATATAGGCATTTGCCGGAGTATATTTTTTATTATTCTGATTATTGGAAACATACCTGTGATTATCCTGTTGCTAAAACTAAGCAAATTGTAACGGGCTATCCTTATATGGAAGAGCAAATGAGAAAGAATAAGTCGTGCCAATGGAAATCAAAAAATATGAAAGTTTTAATTCTTTCACAACCGGAGTTTTCGGTAAAATTGAGAAGTTTGATAGAAGATGTTTTAAAACAATTTCAGCATATAGCATGTAATATTGAGTTTATTTATAAGTTACATCCAGCGGAATATTCTTTGCCAATCGAAACATGGAAGGAACTATTAAAATACAATAATGTTAAATTGGTACATGATGGATCTAAGTCATTATATTCTTTGTTTGCTGAATCAGATATTCAAGTTGGAGTAACATCTACAGCTGTATTTGAAGGACTGGCATACCATTTAACAACATTTATTTATCATTTAGAAAAAACAGATATATATATGAAAGATTTAAAAGAAACAGAGTCAGCTATCTTTTTTGATACAGCCTTTGAACTGGTTAAATTGATTTTGGAAACTCATAAACGAACGGAAAGAGAAATGAATTTGGAAAATAAATTTTTTGTTAAAAATTCACTAAATAATATTGTCCATGAAATTCAAAAGGTGGTAGAACAAAGGTGAAATCAGTACAAGAATCTATAAATAAGCGTGCACTAAAAGCAGGCATATGGTATACAATATGTAATTTTGCTATTAGAGGCATAAATTTTATTACAACACCTTTTTTTACACGCTTAATTTCGAAATCTGACTACGGGTTATATTCTAATTATGCATCATGGCTTAGTTTATTGACAATATTAACAACTCTTGACTTGTATACATCTGTCAGTAGAGCAAAATTTGACTATGAAGATAATTTAGATAATTATATTTCATCAATACAGATTTGCGGTACTTTTTTTACAGGTATATGTTATTGTCTGGTTATTCTATTTCATACTACTTTTGAACAAATATTTGGAATGGAAATGAAATATATAAATATTATGTTTTTATATTTATTGTTTTCTCCTAGCTTTACGCTGCTTCAGGCTAAACATAGGCAGCTTTTAAAATATAAAATAGTAAGTCTAATGGCCGGATTATCAACGATTGCTTCTGTTATTATTTCAATTTTTCTGGTAGTTGCTATGGAAGATGATTTTGAAGCAAGGGTTCTTGGAAGCACAGTTACACTGATAATATTTTATTTTTTTACATATTTATATAATCTTTGGAAAGGGAAAAATATAAATACTAAATACTGGAAATATGCTTTAGTAATTGCAGTACCGTTGATTCCACATGTTTTAGCAGGTAATATTTTAGGAACATCAGATCGACTTATGATTACAAAATTCTGTGGTAGTGAGAGTACAGCTTTGTATAGTGTTGTATACTCTTGTTCGTTAATAGTTATGGTGTTATACAATTCTGTTAATCAAGCTTGGTCTCCATGGCTTTACGAACAACTTTCTGCCAGAAATTATAAATTGATTTCAAAATCATCAAAGGCTTACATTATTCTATCACTGATAGCAGTATGTGCGATTATGCTTATTGGACCGGAAGTTGTATGGATTTTTGGGGGAAGACAATATGCTGAAAGTAGTAAGATTGTCCCATGTATAATGCTAGGTACATTTTACTGGTCACTTTATACATTTTTTGTGAATGTGGAGATATACCACAAAAAAACTTTTGGTATCTCTGTGCGGACGATTATCGCAGCTTTGGTAAATTTATTAGGTAATTATCTATTAATACCGATATTTGGTTGGGAAGTAGCAGCGTATACTACACTTGGGGCATATTTCCTGCTTCTTATTTTACATTCTTTTGCTGGCAAAAATTTAGGGACAGACAGTTATTATAGTAGAAAATTTTTCTTTTTAATAGCCGGAATAGCATTTGTATTCATGCTAATAATTAAAGTTGCATACACAGACATTATATTGAGACTTATAGTCAGTATCATATTTGTTAGTAGTGGGGCTGTATTGGTTTATAAAAATCAAAATGTCATAAAAATATGGTTAAATCGAAAAAAGTAAGAATTATGGAGGAATGGAAGTGAAAATTTTAGCAGTTATTCCTGCTCGAGCAGGGTCAAAGGGAATTCCAAACAAAAATATTAGAATAGTAGGAGGACATCCACTCATATATTATGCAATTAGAAATGCAATACAATCCGAAATGATTACAGATGTTATTGTATCTACAGATTCATCAGAAATCCAAATCATTGCAAAACAGATGGGGGTTAAGTGTCATTGGCGTGATAAGAGTCTGTGTGGAGATGAGATTACTCTGGATGCAGTAATATACGATGCTATTCCTAAAAACATTCATTGGAATTATGTTGTGACGATGCAACCAACATCACCTACACTGTCCGTGGAGACGTTAGACAAAGGGATACGCTATACTATAGAAGGAGATTATGATACCGTGATCTCAGCTATTAATGCACCACACCTTACGTGGGGAGTAAAAGAAGGAAGGTTTGTTCCTAATTATTCAAAGAGACTAAATAGACAGTATCTGCCACCTTGTTATAGGGAAACAGGTGCTTTTTTTGTTTCTAAAACATCAATCATTACTCCGAAGACACGTTTTGGAGAGAAGGTTAGTATATATGAAATACCAGAGAGTGAGTCACAAGATATAGACACATTTTCTGATCTTCAAAGTGTGACAGCTTCTTTAAATATGCAGAAAGTGGCGATTTATGTAAATGGAAATAATAAAAGAGGGGTTGGACATATATATCGAGCTTTAGAGATAGCAGATGAATTTTATGTCAAACCGGATATTTACTATGATATTAACCAAACTGATCCATTAATTTTTGGAAAAACAACTCATAATCTAATACCGGTAAATGGGATTGCTGAATTGTATGAGCGTTGTAAGAATAAAAGATATACGATATTCATTAATGATATTTTAACAACATCGATTGATTATATGATCGGATTGAGAACGGTCCTTCCGAGTGCAAAAATCATTAATTTTGAGGATGATGGCGAGGGCATATTAAAAGCTGATTTAGTATTCAACGCATTATATCATACAACCGATATGGAGCAGGTTTATGCTGGAGAGAAATATTATATATCCGGAAAAACGTTTATGTTTTATGAACCTATTAGGATAAAAGAAAAGGTAAAAAAAGTGTTTATATCTTTTGGCGGAGCAGATCCGCAAAATTATTCTGATAGGATTCTTAAAATCATATCAAAACCACAGTATTCAAAATATCATTTCATAGTTGTATTGGGAAGAGCAAAACAAAATGTTAATTCTCTGTTAGAATTCAACAAATATGAAAATATAGAAGTTTATTTTGATGTTTCAAATATGCCGGAATTAATGACAAGCTGTGATATTGGAGTTACATCTAGAGGGAGAACCGGATATGAGCTTGCTTTATTGGGAATTCCGGCTATTGCTATGGCGCAGAATGCTAGAGAAGAAAAACATGGATTTGTTTGTAACGAAAATGGGTTTACTTATATTGGTCTAAATCCTACTGATGAAATAATAGAAGGAACTCTCAATATGTATCTTAGACTTTCTAAGGGGAGTAGAGAAAGTTTTCAAAGAAAGCTTCTTAGTCATGACTTACGTGGAGGAAGGAAGAGAGTCATGGGATTGATTAATAGTTTATAAATAATTTGTTGTTGAATTGTTCAACAAAATGTGTTGGGAAGGTATAAGGTGAAAATGTTAAAAAAAATTAAACAACTCATATTAAGAAGAGACTGGTTTTGTGGGGAAAATGTAAGCCTAAATAATGTTGAATTAAATCATAAATGTAATCTTGCTTATGGGGCGGATTTAAGCAATTCGAATGTAGGTAAATTTACGTCAATAGGGCGTAGAACTACAATTAGAAACGCTTTAATAGGTAACTTTTGTTCTGTTTCATATAATGTATCTATCGGGGCAACTAGCCACCCGATAGACAGGATTTCAGGAAGCGCAGCATTTTATCAGTCAAAATACGGGCTGGTGGATATAACAGAGAAAGTAAAGAATCAAAAAACCATTATAGGTCATAGTGTGTGGATTGGGTGTAATGCAGTGATTATGGAAGGAGTAAAAGTGGGAAATGGCGCAGTGGTTGGTGCTGGGGCTATTGTAACTAAAGATGTAAAACCATATGAGATTGTTGTTGGGATACCAGCAAAGCATTTGAGATACAGGTTTGATAAAGAGATTATAGATAACATTGAAAAATCTAAATGGTGGGAAAAGGAGGATATGTTTTATCGAAATAATGACAAGCTGTTTAAAAGTAAAATTACGCTTGACATGAGCGAAAAATTAAGAATAATTTCTGGGGGGTTAGAATGAAAATAGCTTTATTATCTGGGGCGTCTAAAAATGCGGGTGATTTTCTAATTGTTCAACGATCAAAAGAGCTGCTTAGTTATTTCGTGAAAGATGCACAAATAAAAGAATATGATAGAAGCCAAAAATTAGATAGTCAAATAGATGATATCAATAGTAAAGATGTTCTTGTGTTTGCTGGTGGTCCAGCCTATATTTCGTCAATGTATCCTCAAAAGCTTCCGTTAGTAGAGGATTTAAATAAAATTAAAATTCCTTTCTTTGCACTAGCAATGGGATGGAAAGGGCAAGCCGATTTGCCTTCAACGATATTTAATTATAATTTTACGAATTCTTCTATGAAGCTATTAAAAAGATTTGAGATGGATGGGTTTGGGCTTGGATGCAGAGATTATTTTTCTCAAAATGTATTAAGAAGAGCTGGAATCACTGACACTACTATGACAGGATGTGTTGCTTGGTATGATTTAAAATGTATTAATGAAAATAAAATTGTAAATAAGGGTAAAAAAATTAAGAACATATATATATCTGATCCGGCAGATTCCCGAAATTATAGACAGTTTCTTGAAATCATTAAATATTGTCGAAATAAATTTCGGGATGCTGAAGTAAAAGTAATCTTTCACAGAGGAATTAAGTGGGATTCGCATACACCTAAGGAGCAAGGAAAATCATTGGAAAAGTTGTGTTATAAATTGAAAAAATATGGGATAGAATATGTGGATATATCTTACGGAAATGAACAATTTAATTTATATAAAAGTTGTGATTTACATATAGGTTATCGTGTTCATGCTCATATATACAGCTTATCTCAACGTCAAAGAACCATTCTGATCGAAGAAGATGGAAGAGGTGCAGGAGTAGATCAAGCTTTAGGTTTAAAACAAATTAAAGCATATGATTGTAGAAAAATTATAGATAGCAAATATCGCAGAAAACTTAATTCAATATTAAAAGTTAATTTTTCATCGCCATATGTATGTAATGAACTTGATCAGTATATTGATGAATTGGCATCCAACGATTGGATTCAATTTGTATGGGCATTTGAAAGAATGCAATACTATTTTACTAATATGAGAACACATATTAATCAGATTAACAAATTAAGTGAGAGTAGAAAGGATTGATAATATGAAAAAACCATATATGATAGCTGAAATGGGTGTAAATTTTTATGATACTGCAAAAGCATTAGGAATATCAGCATTAGATGCGGCTAAAATGTACATTGATAAAGCGGCTGAAGCCGGGGTCGATTGCGCTAAGTTCCAGTCTTATAAAGCATCAACCATTGTTTCAAAGAATTCTCCTGCATATTGGGATACAACAAAAGAACCCACTAAGACTCAGTATGAATTGTTTCAAAAGCATGATGGTTTTGGAGAAAAGGAATACAAAATACTTTGTGATTATACACATGAAAAAGGTATGGATTTTACATCTACACCTTTTGATTATGCTTCTGCTGATTATTTATATGACATGGTAGATTTTTATAAAATTTCTTCATCTGACTTATCCAATTTACCATTTGTCAAATACATAGGAATGAAAGGGAAGCCGGTATATATTTCAGTGGGTGCAGCTTATCTTTCTGAAGTTGATACTGCGGTTAGAATATTAAAGGAAGCCGGCTGCAAAGATATAGTCTTATTGCATTGTGTTTTATCTTATCCAACAAGCCCAAATAATGCAAATTTGAGAGTAATTGAAACACTAAAAAAGGTTTTTACTGATGTTAGAGTAGGATTTAGTGATCATGTGGCACCTGATGAATCAATGATGACCTTGGCTACAGCATATCTTTTAGGAGCGGAAGTAATAGAAAAACATTTTACATTAGATAAGAGTTTACCGGGGAATGATCATTACCATTCTGGTGATCCAGAAGATTTTAAGAAGGCGATTTCAAATTTTCGGTGGATTGGTATTGTTTTAGGATCTGGAGAAAAAACTGTATTAGAATGTGAACAGATACCAAGAAGAGAAGCTAGAAGATCACTAGTTCTTACGAGAGATATGAAAAAAGGAGAAATAATTTCGGAGAATGACTTGATGCCAAAGAGACCAGGTACAGGCATTTCACCGGAGTATTCTAATATAGTAATTGGAAGAAGGATATCAAGAGATTTGGAAGAGGATACAATCCTTACATGGGATATGGTATAGAGTTTTCATCAAGTATGAATAAGGTAACAAAAATGGGCGATTTAATTCAAGGAAAAGTAATTTTAATATCAGGTGTAGCTGGATTTATTGGTGCAAATTTAAGCATTGAACTTCTAAGATCAAACAGTCCGGTACAGATTATCGGAATTGACAACATGAATGACTACTATGATGTCAGTATAAAAGAATATCGTTTAGAAAAGATTAAGTCCATGTCGGAATCCAGACCAGATTCGACATGGACTTTTATTAAGGGCTCGATTGCGGACAGAGAATTGGTAAACGAGATTTTCCAGAAATATGAGCCATCGATTGTAGTGAATTTAGCGGCTCAGGCAGGCGTCCGGTATTCCATCACGAATCCGGACGCTTATATTGAATCCAATCTGATTGGATTTTACAACATCCTTGAGGCGTGCCGCCACTCATATGATAATGGGTTGCCGGGAGTGCAGCATCTGGTGTATGCGTCTTCTTCCAGTGTTTATGGATCCAATATAAAGGTTCCGTACAGCACAGATGATAAGGTGGACAATCCGGTCAGCCTTTACGCCGCCACAAAGAAAAGCAATGAGTTGATGGCACATGCTTATTCTAAACTATACAACATTCCTTCTACAGGATTGCGGTTTTTCACCGTGTATGGGCCAGCCGGAAGGCCGGATATGGCCTATTTTGGTTTTACGAATAAGTTGAGGCAAGGAAAGACCATCGAGATTTTCAATTTTGGAAATTGTAAGAGAGATTTCACATACGTCGACGATATTGTAGAAGGCGTCCGCCGTGTAATGGAGAAACCGCCGAAAAAAGAGACTGGAGAGGACGGACTTCCGATTCCTCCGTATGCAGTTTATAACATTGGAAACAGTCATCCGGAAAATCTTCTGGAGTTTGTGGATATTCTTCAGCAGGAACTCATCCGTGCGAATGTGCTGTCGGAAGAGTATAATTTCGAGGCCCACAAAAAGCTGGTGCCAATGCAGCCGGGAGATGTTCCTGTGACCTATGCGGACACTTCCGCTCTGGAAAGAGATTTTGACTTTAAGCCATCGACCTCTTTAAGGGATGGTCTGCGGCAGTTTGCCGAGTGGTATCACGATTTTTATATGGATCAAGAGTAAAAGAAGAAGGAGAATAAGAGAATGAGAGAGTTTCAAGATTTGAAAATAGCGGTAGCCGGGACAGGTTATGTTGGATTGTCCATTGCTACATTGCTGGCACAGCACCATCATGTGGAAGCAGTAGATATTATTCCGGAGAAGGTTGAGCTGATTAATCAGAAGAAAAGTCCGATCCAGGATGATTATATTGAGGAATATCTGGCAAGCTACACGCTGGATCTTACCGCCAGAATGGATGCAGAAAGCGCATATAATGATGCGGATTTTGTTGTGATTGCGGCTCCGACGAATTATGATTCCAAGAGGAATTTCTTCGATACATCGGCCGTGGAGTCTGTGATAGAGCTGGTACAGAAAGTCAATCCGGATGCTATCATGGTCATTAAGAGTACCATTCCGGTCGGCTACACCCGCCAGGTAAGAAAGAAATACCAGACCAAAAATATTATTTTTAGCCCGGAATTTTTAAGAGAATCCAAAGCACTGTACGATAACCTGTATCCGTCCCGGATTATTGTGGGAACCGACCCGGAGGATGAGAAAATTGTAGAGGCGGCGCATACCTTTGCCAAGCTTCTTCAGGAGGGTGCCATCAAAGAAAATATTGCTACTTTATTTATGGGATTTACGGAAGCTGAAGCGGTCAAGTTATTTGCGAATACATATCTTGCCCTTCGTGTTTCCTATTTTAATGAGCTTGATACATATGCCGAGATGAAAGGACTCAATACGAGGGAGATTATCAACGGCGTCTGCCTGGATCCTAGAATCGGGAGCCATTATAATAACCCATCATTTGGATACGGCGGATACTGTCTGCCAAAGGACACAAAACAGCTTCTGGCCAACTATGCGGATGTTCCCAATAATCTCATTGAGGCGATTGTGGAATCCAACCGTACAAGAAAAGATTTTGTTGCGGACAGAGTATTGGAAATCGCAGATGCTTATGAGGCAAACAGTAGCTGGTCCCAAGAGAAGGAAAAGGAAGTAAAAGTAGGCGTGTTCCGTCTGACGATGAAATCCAATTCTGACAACTTCCGCCAGAGCTCAATCCAGGGAGTGATGAAACGGGTAAAAGCGAAAGGAGCGACGGTATTTGTCTATGAACCAACACTGGAGAATGGTTCTACTTTCTTTGGAAGTAAAGTAGAAAACGATCTGAATATTTTCAAGAAGGAATGTGACGTGATTATTGCAAACCGATATGACTCTTGCCTGGATGATGTAAGGGAGAAAGTGTATACGAGAGATCTATTTGAGAGAGACTAGAAATGAACGAAAATAGAATAAGCTACGGCTGAAAGAAAAGAGTTCTTCTTGATTTTGCCTTATATTTATGTAAAACTGTACCTATCTAATAAAAATCTGCTTTTTATGTTTCTAGGGCATTTTGCAGAATGATTCAAGGTAACACGTTTGAAAAGTCCAGGTCATTTGTCGGGAGAACTCTTTTTCTTTTTTCGCTTCAGAAGCATATCATGTTAGAACCTTTATAGGACAGATCTTTTAGAGTCAATCTTTTTATTCATCTTTTTATCTGAGGATAGCCACTGCCACTGTGCGGCTAAAATTACTGCCGTCCGATAAGAGCGGCAGTATCAGTTAATTTTTCAAAAAATCAGTTGGTGTGATCGCCAAAACTGTGGAACCGTCAAAGTTCTTGTTATTCCTTGTGAGGATATAGCTTGCATCGATCCGCTCCTTTGCTTTTTGAGCGGACTGGAACCCTTGTAGAGTATATAGAAAATATCATGCGATTTAAAATGTTCGGTGGCAATGGGACACTTTAATCTGTATGATTCGAGTTCATGACATGGGTAAAATAGAGAATCTTACTTTTTGCCAAATCCCCTTGACAATTATCTACCTTGTTATATAATGTAGTTAAGAAAAGAACCTTATATTACAAGGTAGATAGGAGGGAAGATGATGGGAACAGTATTAGAGGTTCGGGATATTATCAGAAATTACTCAAAGAAAGGAGATGGTGCCCGTCCGTCAGAGGATGATATCAAAGTAATACGCGGACTCAGCTTGAAAGTGGAGAAAAAAGATTTTCTTGGAATTATGGGGAAATCTGGTTGCGGGAAATCCACGCTTTTGAGAGTCCTGGGACTTTTAGACCGGCCGACGGAGGGAAAAGTATTTTTTGAGGATTTCGATACAGAGGAGCTTTGGAAGGATGAGCTGGCTGATATCCGTAGACGAAAGATTGGATTCGTATTTCAGGATTATTATCTCATGGACAGTCTGACGGTACGGGAAAATATGATTTTGCCAATGATTCTTGACAAGGCAGATTCTAAGGAGATGCAAAGAAGGGCAGAAAAGTATGCCGCGCAGTTTGAACTGACCCATCTTTTGGAGAAAAAGCCAACAGAGCTTTCAGGGGGAGAGAAGCAAAGAGCGGCAATCTGTCGGGCACTGATCAATGATCCGGAGCTGATTCTAGCGGATGAGCCAACCGGAAATCTGGACTCCAAGTCTGGAAAGATTGTGCTGGATGCACTCAAAGAAATCAACGGATGGGGCAAGACCATTATCATGGTAACTCATGACCCGCAGATGGCGAGCAACTGTAAGAAAGTCATTTTATTAAAAGACGGCGTTATTTTAAAGACGCTGGAAGGAAAAGGCGACAGTGAAGAGGAGAGAGAACGGTATTACCGTGAAATTCTCGGGGAGATGGAACAACTGTAACAAAGCCAGATAGAACAGGCGGTGAGGAGCATGGATAAAGCACAGCTTATGAAAGGAATCCTGGAGGGATGTATTTTAAAAATCATCGATCAGGAAGAGACGTATGGATATGAGATCGTGACCAGACTTCAGGATTATGGATTTACGGATGCGAAAGAAGGCACGCTTTATCCATTACTGCTTCGTTTGGAGAAAAAGAAACTAATTCAAGGTGTCTTTAAAGAAAGTCCTCTTGGACCTAAGCGGAAATACTATACGTTGACACAGGACGGGGAAATGTATGTAAGCCGGTTTTATCAGGTGTGGAAAGAAGTGGAGGCTTCAGTCGAGAGTATATTTGGCGGGAGGTGACAAAGTTATGATAAGGAAAAATAATCTGGAGATACTGAAAGAAGAAAATGTGGATCGGATCGCCAATATGGGCGGTGAAATGTGGGATCAGCTCGCTCCTGTTTTCCGCTATCTGTCAATCAGCATGATATCAGAATTTGAGATCGAATCGATCAAAAAAGATTTGATAGGAATGGCGGAAGAGGCCGAACTACAGCATATTTCTCTGGAAGAGAAACTTGGAATACCGGCGAAAGAATTTTGTGAGGATCTGATTCAAAGCGTGAGACGAGATGGCGGTGGGAAATCGAAAGCTGGAGAAATATGCATGGTTTTTCTCTCCTCTGTTGTAAGAACACTGACGTTCTTTTGGGTTCTGGACAATGTTTTCTTTGGGGAACCGGGAAGAATTAATCTTTTCAGCATCTGGTTTGCCGTAATCCTGGGGGCGATAGATGTGGGAGCTCTTGTGGCGCTGAAGTTTGCGTTTGACAGACGAAAAAGAGGGATGATAGAAGTAGGCGGGCTTGTACTCATTTTAATCTGCTTTTTCTACGGTGGAATAAGAAATTCCTTTATAGTAATTAGCAGAGGATGGAATCTTTTCCTGGGAATGATCCTGATAGCTGCCACGGTGTTGACGTATGGGATACAGAGATGGTACTGGAACCGACAGTCGCAGAAATATGAATGGAAATAGATTGACATTTGAAAAAGGGCCTTCGTGATGATTGGGGATGAAATCACGAAGGCCCTTTTTTGGAAAATAACTGAAATTGACTAAAATGAGCATGAAAATGACTGATTGTGAAAGAATTACAAAAATATAAATGGATTTTTGTGAAATAATATGATTGATTTTGAATGAAAATGGAAGTATAATAAGGGCAGAAAGAACGGAGGTAAGAAAAGATGATCTACACAGTAACATGTAATCCGTCCCTGGATTATATTGTAACCGTAAATGATTTTCAACTTGGACAGACGAACCGGACGACGTCAGAACAGATGCTTCCGGGCGGGAAAGGAATTAATGTATCTACAGTACTCAAAAATCTGGGGGTTGAAAATACGGCACTTGGATTTGTAGCCGGGTTTACCGGCCGGGAGATCGTAAGAAAAGTGCGGGAACTTGGTTTTCAAAATGAGTTCCTGGAGCTTTCGGAGGGATGGTCCCGTATCAATATTAAGATGAAGGATTTTGACGGAACAGAAATCAATGGAAAAGGTCCTGAGATCAGCGAAGAAGCGGTACAGGCTCTGCTGGACAGACTGGATCAGGTTGAGGAGGGAGATGTACTTGTGCTGGCGGGGAGTATCCCGGAGAGTATGCCGTCCACGTTTTATGCGGAGATTCTAAGCCGGATGCAGGGGAGAGGAATTCTGACTGTGGTGGACGCAACAAATAATCTTCTTCTGGAAGTGCTGCAGTACCGGCCGTTTCTTGTGAAGCCGAATCAGCATGAGCTGGGAGAAATCTTCGGCGTAAAGCTTGAGACACAGGAAGATGTCATTCCATATGCCGGAGAGCTTCAGGAAAAAGGGGCAGTCAACGTGCTCGTATCCATGGGAAGCAAAGGAGCAGTGCTTCTGGATGAACAAGGGGAGGTACACAGACTTCCGGCTCCGGAAGGAAAATTGATCAATGCGGTTGGAGCAGGAGACTCCATGGTGGCAGGTTTTTTAGCAGGATGGTTGGAAAAACATGATTATGAACACGCCTTTCGTTTGGGGGTTTCGGCTGGAAGTGCCAGTGCGTTTTCGGAAAAACTGGCTACAGAAGCCGAGATACGAAACTTATATAAAACAATCGGAAATAGGAGGTAAGAGGAATGAGAATTACGGAACTGCTTGATTTGAGAAGTATTTCTCTGGATGCAGTACCTGCGTCCAAACAGGAAGCGCTTGATATGGCCGTGGCATTGATGGCCAAAAGCGGCAAGATCCGGGATGAGGAAGCATACCGGAGAGAAGTCTACTTAAGAGAAGAGGAAAGTACCACCGGTGTGGGAGGGGGGATTGCGATTCCGCATGGAAAATGTGATGCTGTGATCCGTCCGGGGCTGGCGGCGATGGTGATTCCAAACGGTGTGGATTTTGATTCCCTGGACGGAGAGCCGGTTCACCTGATTTTCCTGATTGCGGCTCCAAACACCAAGGATAATGTGCACCTGGACGTGCTGAGCAAGCTTTCTGTTCTTCTGATGGACGAACAGTTTTCTGAGAAACTAAGACGGGCAAAGACGGCAGAAGAATTTTTGCGGATTGTAGATGAAGCGGATGCGGAGAAACCGGATATAGACGAGCAGCTTGCGGCGCAGACGATGGAAGAAAAGGAAAAGAAATCGTTCCGGATTCTGGCAGTTACGTCCTGCCCGACAGGAATCGCACATACCTATATGGCGGCAGAAGGAATAGAGAAGGCGGCAAAGAAAGCAGGATGTTTTGTAAAAGTGGAGACCAGAGGATCCGGCGGGGCAAAAAATGTGCTGACGGAGACGGAAATTCAAGAGGCTGACTGCATTATTGTAGCGGCGGACGCGGAAGTTCCGATGGATCGTTTCCATGGGAAACGGCTGATTGAATGTCCTGTTTCGGACGGGATCGGAAAGGCGGATCAGCTTGTGGAGCGTGCGATGAACGGAGAAGTCCCGGTATATCAGAGTGGAAATCTGAATGTTGGCAAGACCCGGAAGTCTTCTGGCGGTGGTGCTCATAAAGTCTACACACAGTTGATGAACGGGGTGTCCCATATGCTGCCGTTTGTCGTGGGCGGAGGAATCCTGATTGCCCTTGCGTTTTTGATTGATGGATTCAGTGTGGATATTCATTCCCTTTCCGATGAAATGCGTGCAAACTTCGGTACGATCACTCCGACGGCGGCAGCCCTCAAAGGAATCGGAAATACGGCGTTTGGATTTATGCTCCCGGTGCTGGCCGGATTTATCGCCATGAGTATCGGAGACCGTCCGGCTTTGGCCGTCGGCTTTGTCGGCGGTATGATCGCGTCCCAGGGGAAATCCGGATTTTTAGGAGCACTCCTTGCCGGTTTTATCGCAGGATATCTCATTGTCTTTTTGAGAAAAGTATTTGGCAAACTTCCTCAGTCCATTGAGAAGATTGCCCCGGTACTGTTATATCCGCTTTTCGGAATTCTTATTATGGGACTTTTGATGAATTATGTGATTGAGCCTCCGATTGGAGCCCTCAATACAGCCCTCAATACCGGACTCACCAATATGAGCGGAAGCAGTAAGGTTTTACTTGGCATGATTGTCGGCGGTATGATGTCCATCGATATGGGCGGACCGTTTAACAAAGCTGCCTATGTATTTGGAACGGCGTCCATTGCGGCAGGTAACTATGATATTATGGCGTCAGTTATGATCGGCGGTATGGTTCCGCCATGTGCGATTGCCCTTGCGACGTTACTGTTCAAACAGAAATTTACGAAAGAAGAAAGAGAATCCGGCCCTGTCAACTTTATCATGGGACTGGCATTCATTACAGAAGGTGCGATTCCATTTGCGGCGTCAGATCCGCTTCATGTTCTTCCTTCCTGCATCGTAGGTGCAGCGGCAGCAGGAGCACTTTCCATGGCATTTGGATGTACATTGATGGCTCCGCACGGTGGAATCTTTGTATTCCCGGTTGTGGAACATGCTCTGATGTATCTGGTAGCTCTGGTGATCGGAACGATCATAGGAGCAGTACTTCTTGGACTGTTAAAGAAAAAGGTAGAAGAATAAAAAATCCGGTGATGAAAACAGACTGACACTTGTCCATACTTCAGGTTTTGTTGTACAATAAATGCAGCCATGACAGAAAGGAAGGGAAGTATGCTGACAGAAAAAAGGCAGAAAGAAATCCTTCGTTTCCTGGATGAAAAGGGGAGTGTGACGGTGCAGGAGCTGACAGAACGTCTTGACGCTTCAGAGTCCACGATCCGCAGAGATCTGGCGGTACTTCACCAGAAAGGTGCTCTCGTCAAGGTGTTTGGCGGAGCAGTGCAGGCAGAATCCAGAATCAACATCCGGGAAGAGAAGGTGGCTCTTAGAAAAGAGCTGAATAAAGAAGAAAAGATCCGGATAGCGGCATATGCGGCCACCCTTGTGGAGCCGGACGACTTCGTCTATCTGGATGCCGGGACAACTACCGAGTATATGATTCCGTTTCTGACGGAGAAGTCCGCCGTCTTTGTGACAAATGCAGTGTCCCATGCATTGAGGCTGACGGAGAACGGATTCCGGGTTATTTTGATCGGCGGCGAATTGAAAGCCGCGACGGAGGCGATCGTCGGAAACGAAGCGTATGTCAATCTTCAGAAATATAATTTTACCAAAGGGTTTTTTGGAACCAACGGGTTGAATCGTACATCCGGATTTACCACGCCTGATATCAATGAGGCCATGATTAAAGAGTGTGCACTGAAGCATACCCAGAAGCCGTACATTCTTTGTGACAGCAGCAAGTTTCTGCAGACTTGCCCTGTAAGCTTTGGTGAATTTCATAGTGCCAGGATCATTACAGACCGGTATCCGGAAGAATCGATGGAAACGGAGGGCCATATTATCATAGCAAAATAGTGAGATGCCAAGGGGTAATCTGGACATAGAAAGGCAGCAGGAGAAATCCGCTGCCTTTTGTGATTTTGACCAGGCAGGGCATCCGGCCGGGATTTTCGGTTATTACATAAAAAGGAGGAGCCGTCTTGACGGCTCCTGAAGGAAGAGAGAAAAATCTATTCAAACTATAACGTAATGTCTTGGGCGAAGGACAACAGCCGCAAAGAACTAGGAACTCTCTACAACTGTTGTCTTCTTCTTCATTGAAGATGATTCTACTATATCGTACAAATGTGAGGGATTTATGTCTTTGTAATGAAGGTTTTATAAAAGAACTTAAGAAAATATAAACATCATCTGAATGATTTGGAAAGCTTACAGATACAATAAAGGGAAACAGGTTTTCCGGAGGATGGTGCGGTGAAAAAGAAAAGAAAAATCATCTTATATTTGTTTGTTCTGGCTGCTGCGGCAGGGTTATTCGTCATCTGGATTCTGGCAGGGAGAGAAAATCCAGGTTTGGGAGCAGAAGACCTCAATACACAGGGGATAGTCAGAGTACATTTTCTGGATGCAGGGCAAGGAGATAGTATCCTTATCCAGTCAGAAGGGGAAAATCTGTTGATTGATGCAGGGACGAACGAGGATGAGGAACTGGTTGTTTCCTATTTAAAAGAGCAGGGTGTGGAATATCTGGATTATGTGATCGCCACCCATCCGCATATCGATCATATTGGGGGAATGGACGCCGTGCTGGAGACATTTCCGGTGGGAATCTTCTTTCTGCCTGAAGAGGAGTACGATACGGAGAGTTATCAGGATGTGGAGAAAGCACTGAAACAAAAGGAAATTCGTATGAGGCATCCGGACTTCCTGGAAAACTATGAAATCGGGAGCGCCCGGTTTGTATTTATTACCCCGAATTCCCGGAAACAGTATGAAGATCCAAACGACGCTTCCCTTGGAATACGCCTTACGAACGGAGCCCATAGCTTTCTGCTGTGCGGGGATATCAGCAAATCCATAGAGGCCGAGATCCTGGCGTCCGGTGTCAGGATTCGGTCTGACGTGCTGAAACTCAATCATCATGGCAGCAGTGACGCCAATTCCTGGGAATTTCTAAAAGCGGTGGATCCGTCCTTCGTAGTTGTGACCTGTGCGCCCAGAAATGAATTCGGCCATCCTCACGAAAAAGTGATGAAGAGAGTGGAAAAACTGGGGGCAGGCGTTTTCCGGACTGACAGACAGGGAGCGATTGTTTTTGACAGCGACGGGAAACGACTGAAGAGCAGTACGGCGCCTGAAGACGAGGAAAAGGAAAAATAGTAATGTACACAAAAAGGACATATTTTTCTGTTAGAATACAAAAAAAGAATGGAAAAGAAGGGATCAATCGGTTATGGAACAGATCAAGATATTAGTAGTAGACGACGAAAGCAGGATGCGAAAGCTCGTCAGAGATTTCCTGGAGAGAGCTGGATTTCAGGTGCTGGAAGCAGGAGACGGGATGGAAGCGCTGGATCTTTTTTATGAGGATCAAGGGATCAGCCTGATTATCCTGGATGTGATGATGCCGAAGATGGATGGCTGGGAAGTGTGCAGAGAGATCCGTAAAGAATCCAAAGTCCCGATTATTATGCTGACGGCACGGGGCGAGGAGCGAGATGAACTCAATGGATTCGAGCTTGGAGTGGATGAATATATTTCCAAGCCGTTCAGCCCGAAGATCCTTGTCGCAAGGGTGAACGCGCTTCTTCGCAGGACGAGCGGTCTTTCCATGGATCAGACGATCGCGGCGGGAGGCATCGAGATCGACAAGGCAGCCCATATCGTGAAGATCGACGGCAATATGATAGATTTAAGCTTTAAGGAGTTTGAACTTCTGACATACTTTATTGAAAATCAGGGCATCGCCCTTTCCAGAGAGAAAATTCTCAATAACGTTTGGAACTACGATTATTTCGGGGATGCCAGGACGATCGACACCCATGTAAAAAAGCTGAGAAACAAGCTGGGAGACAAGGGGGAATACATCCGTACCATTTGGGGAATGGGCTATAAATTCGAGGTCACAAAAGCATGAGAAAATTAGGAGAAAAGCTTTCCATCCGGAAACAGATGATCGTCATCTTTGCCAGTCTGATTTTGTTTTTGCTTCTCCTTTTCATAGTTGTAAACGGGATGTTTGCGGAAGAGTACTATGTGGCAAACAAGCGGTCGGATTTGGTGAGTGTCTATAAGGAAATGGATTCCGTGTTGGAAGATGATCTTTTCCAGAGTAATACGGAGCTTTTAAAGCTGAACCGGATGCTGGAGAAAAACAACGTATCGGTCCTTTTGGAGGATGGCTCCGGGACAATCCTTTATGCCAATGTATATAATGTGGAACCGCTTCACAAACGTTTGGAACAGTATCTGTTTCATGCAAATTCCATGGCGAAGAAGTACCAGATCAACCGAACCCGGGAAATCATCAGTGGGGCGGAATATCTGGAGTTGTGGGCGCCGCTTGGAAATTCCAATTATCTGATGATGCGAAGTCCCCTGGACAGTATCCGGTCCAATGTCACAATTTCCAACCAGTTTATTTTCTACATCGGAATCGTGATTCTGGGAATCGGAGTGATCCTCGTATGGTTCTTTTCCCGGCAGATTTCAGAACCGATTCTGGAGCTGGCGGAGCTGTCTAAGAAGATGGCAAAGCTGGATTTTGACGCAAAGTATACCCGCGGAGGAGTGGATGAGATCGGAATTCTGGGGAAGAGCTTCAATACGATGTCTGATGAGCTCAAAGAAAAGATTTCTGAATTAAAGACGGCCAACTATGAGCTGCAGAAAGATATCAAGAAGAAAGAGCAGATCGAGACGATGCGTACAGAATTTATCGGGAATGTGTCCCATGAGCTTAAGACTCCGATTGCCCTGATCCAAGGCTACGCGGAGGGGCTAAAAGACGGGATCACCGATGATCCGGAGAGTATGGAGTTTTATTGTGACGTTATCATTGATGAGGCAGGCAAGATGAATCGGATGGTGAAAAATCTCCTTACCTTGAACCAGTTAGAGCTTGGAAGGGATGACACCCAGTTTGAGCGGATTGATATTACCAGCCTGATTCAAGGCGTCGTGCAGAGTCTTGATATTGTAGCCAGACAAAAGGAAGTTGATGTGCGTATGAATGTAAGCGGCCCGGTCTATGTATGGGCGGACGAGTTTAAAGTGGAGCAGGTCGTGCGGAATTATGTCAACAACGCCCTGAATCATGTGGACGGCCAGCGGATTATAGATATCCGTATTGAGGAACGGGAAGGAAAGATCCGTGTCAACGTCTTCAATACCGGGAAGCCGATTCCGGAGGAGGATATCGCACATATCTGGGAGAAGTTTTACAAGGTGGATAAGGCAAGGACGAGGGAGTACGGAGGCAATGGAATCGGACTTTCCATCGTCAAAGCTATTATGGAATCCTTTCATCAGAATTATGGAGTCAGAAACTACGAAAATGGAGTACAGTTCTGGTTTGAACTGGATAAAAAATAGGAATATGGGAATGATTCAGCCATGCGCCTCAAAGTTGCGGCTTGCAACAGACTTTATTGATTTCAGGATGCATGGCTGAATCAGAAAAAATGCGGGTAAGTCCCGCTTTTTACATTTCTTTTTTAAAACGAGTGTGGTAAACTGGAAAAGATAAGGAGTGGATAGCAATGATAGCATTGATCGATTATGACGCGGGAAATATGAGAAGTGTGGAGAAGGCGCTGACATATCTGGGGGAGCGGCCGGTTATCACACGAAAAAGAGAGGAGATCCTGAAAGCGGACCGGATCATTCTGCCAGGGGTAGGGTCGTTTGGGGACGCCATGGAAAATCTGGAGCGGTTTAGATTGTCGGAAGTGTTAAAGGAGGCAGCTAAGAGACAGATTCCTCTGCTTGGTATCTGTCTTGGTATGCAGGTGCTTTTTGAGGCGAGTGAGGAAAGTCCGGGAGTAAAAGGACTTGGGATTTTAGATGGACAGATCGTCCGTATCCCGAAGAAAGAGGGACTGAAGATTCCGCACATGGGATGGAATTCTCTTTCCTGTGCGCCGGACGGGACACTGTTTGAGGGACTTCCGGATCACCCGTATGTCTATTTTGTCCATTCCTACTACTTAAAGGCGAAAGATCCGCAGATCGTAAAGGCTATGGCCGAGTACGGCGTGATGATCCATGCCTCGGTGGAGAGCGGCAATGTTTTCGGCTGTCAGTTTCACCCGGAAAAGAGTGGGGAGACAGGGCTTCACATTCTGAGAAATTTCATAGCAAGACAGGGGGAGTGAAACGATGTTTACAAAGAGAATTATTCCATGTCTGGATGTGAATCAGGGACGTGTTGTCAAGGGAGTCAATTTTGTGGATCTTAGGGATGCCGGGGATCCGGTGGAGATCGCAAAGATTTACGATAGAGAGGGGGCCGATGAGCTGGTATTTCTTGATATCACCGCATCGTCGGACGCCAGAGCCACTGTGGTCGATATGGTAGAGCAGGTGGCGGAGAATGTATTTATTCCCTTTACCGTAGGCGGAGGAATCCGCACGGTGGAGGATTTTCGCACAATTTTGCGTGCCGGGGCGGACAAGATTTCCATCAATACTTCGGCCATTCATACGCCGGATTTGATCTCTGACGCGGCATACAAGTTCGGGAGCCAGTGCGTGGTAGTGGCAATCGACGTCAAGCGATGTGCGGATAGCAGCGGATTTCACGTCTATAAGAATGGAGGGCGGATTGATACAGGACTGGATGCGGTAGAATGGGCCGTGGAGGTCGAGCGCCGTGGAGCCGGGGAGATTCTTCTGACCAGTATGGACGGAGATGGGACAAAGGCAGGCTATGATCTGCGGATTACGAGACAGATTGCGGATGCGGTATCAATACCGGTCATTGCGTCTGGAGGAGCAGGGAAACTTTCCCATTTTTACGATGCCCTGGGCGATAACGGACGAGCGGACGCAGCGCTGGCGGCATCGCTGTTCCACTATAAGGAACTGTCAATCCGCGAAGTAAAAGAATATCTCCGGGACCTTGGAATCCCGGTCAGACTTTAACAGAGGAGGAAGAAATGGCAGCGATACAAAATGACTGGCTGGACGCCTTGCAGGGAGAGTTCAGACAGCCTTACTATAAGAAGTTATTTCAGACTGTAAACGAAGAATACCGGACGAGGCGGATTTTTCCGCCGGCGGATGACATTTTTAATGCCTTTCACCTGACGCCGCTTCGTGACGTAAAAGTGGTGATTCTGGGGCAGGATCCGTACCATGGGGAAGGGCAGGCACATGGGCTTTGCTTTTCCGTACGTCCTGGGGTGGAGATTCCACCGTCCCTTGTCAATATCTATCAGGAGCTTCACGATGATCTGGGATGTACGATTCCTAATCATGGATGCCTCGTCAAGTGGGCGCAGCAGGGCGTACTGCTTTTGAATACCGTATTGACGGTGAGGGCGCACCAGGCTAACTCTCACAAGGAAATCGGCTGGGAGAAATTTACGGATGCAGCCATCCGCAAGGTCAGTGAACAGGACCGGCCGATTGTGTTTATTTTATGGGGGAGGCCGGCACAGGCGAAGAAATCCATGCTTCATAATCCCAAGCATCTGATTTTGGAGGCGCCGCATCCAAGCCCATTGTCCGCATACCGGGGGTTTTTTGGAAGCAGGCCGTTTAGTCAGGCTAACCGGTTTCTAAAGGCACAGGGGATCGAGCCTGTGGACTGGCAGATCGATCCGATCGAAGAAAAGGAAGTATGACAGATGAGGAAAAAAATAGATTGTGCGGAAACAGAGTGTTGTGACTGTATTGAGATTCATGGGGAATGTATCAAAAAGGTAATAGAACGGATGCCGGCAGAAGTGACGCTGATCGATCTGGCAGCCCTTTTCAAGGTGTTCGGGGATCCGACGAGAGTGAAGCTTCTCTACGTCCTCATTCAGTCCGAACTATGTGTCTGCGACCTGGCCGAGGTGCTTCACATGACGCAGTCCGCCATTTCGCATCAGCTTCGGATTTTAAAGCAGATGAAGCTTGTGAAGAGCAGACGGGAGGGGAAGACCGTTTTTTACTCTCTGGCGGACGATCATATCCAGACGATACTAAACCAGGGCATGGAGCATGTGATGGAGTAGCCGGGGACAGTGAAAAAAGAGAAGGGTGATAGAAAGATGAAAAAGCGGTTTGGACTGGTGGCGGCAGGGCTTCTGGCGCTTACCATGGCAGGGTGTTCCACACAGATTGAGAAAGGGACGTCTCTTCTGAAAGAGGAAAAGTACGAAGAGGCGGCCGAAGTGTTTGAAAAAGCGTCCGGGAAATCTTCCATGGAGAGGGAAGCATACCGGGGGCTAGGTATCAGTTATTTTGAGCTGGGGCAGTATGACAAAGCTGCGTCAGCCTTTGAGACGGCTCTGGAAAAAGGAGTCAAGAAGACGCCGGAGCTATATAACCTCCTTGGTATCTCTTATATGAAGATCGGACAGTATGATAAAGCAGCGGTTTCTTTTGAGAATGGAAGCCAGATGGATGGGGCCGGAGATCAACTCAAAAGAGAAATGGCGTACAATGAGATCTTCGTCCTGGAAAAAGCGGGAGATTATACAAAGGCAAAGGAGAGGGCAGACGCCTATCTTCAGACGTGGCCGGATGATGAAGATGTGAAGAAAGAAGCAGAGTTTTTAGAGACACAGGCGGGAAATGCATGATTGAGACAGGAAAGAAACAGGAAAAAGTGATTCTCGTGGCGGCGGCTACGGAGGAGATAGAGAAGGCGGAGCGCTCCCTCGATGAACTTGGCGAGCTTGTTAAGACGGCGGGGGCCGAGGTGTGTGGACGTATGATTCAGGCAAGAGACATGATTCATACGGGAACTTATATCGGAAGCGGAAAGTTGGATGAGCTCAAGTGGCTCGTGTGGGAAAAAGAGGCAGATGGTATTGTCTGTGATGACGAGTTAAGTCCTGTCCAGCTCAAGAATCTGGAGGAGGCGCTGGACTGTAAGATTATGGATAGAACACTTGTAATTCTTGATATTTTTGCGGCGAGAGCGTCCACAAAAGAGGGGAAGATCCAGGTGGAGCTGGCACAGCTAAAATACCGGCAGTCCCGTCTGACCGGCCTGGGAAAGAGTCTTTCCAGGCTTGGAGGCGGTATCGGGACGAGAGGGCCGGGAGAAAAGAAACTGGAGATGGACAGAAGACTTATTAAAAACCGGATCGCCCAGTTAAACCGGGAGCTGGCAGATGTAAGGAGGCACCGGGAAATAACAAGAGAAAAGCGCAGTCAGAATCATATTCCGGTCTGTGCGTTGGTCGGATATACGAACGCCGGGAAATCGACACTTTTGAATACCTTGACCGGGGCGTCGGTGCTGGAGGAGGATCAGTTATTTGCTACGCTGGATCCGACCACAAGGATGTTGATTCTTCCGGGGAATCAGAAAATTCTTCTGACAGATACCGTTGGATTTATCAGTAAACTTCCCCACAATCTGATCGAGGCTTTTCGCAGTACATTGGAGGAAGCGAAATATGCGGACATGATACTCCATGTGGCGGATCTGTCCAATCCTCAGATGGAAGAGCAGATGCATGTGACTTACGAAACCCTTCGGGAGCTTGGCGTTTTGAATAAAACCGTGATCACCGTGTTTAATAAATGTGACAAGGCTTCGGAAGAGATTTTGATCCGGGATTTTCAAGCAGACGCGAAAGTGATTGTCTCCGCAAAGACCGGAGAGGGGCTTGACAGACTGCAAGCGCTTCTGGAGGACTGGGTCAGAGAGCAAAGAATGGAAATTAAGAGGCTGTATCCATATACGGAGGCAGGCAAAATACAGTTGATCCGCGCCTACGGGGAAGTATGCAAGGAAGAGTACCAGGAGGAGGGAATCTACATTGAAGGGTTCGTTCCCAGTGAATTGTACACAAAAGTGAATTAGGAGAAAAACATGGCATTGCAGTTTATTTTTGGGAGTTCCGGTTCAGGGAAGTCCCATTCTCTATATAAAAAGATAATCGAGGAGGCGGCGAAGCACCCGGAGCGAAATTACATCGTCCTCGTGCCGGAGCAGTTTTCCATGCAGACGCAGAAAGACCTGGTGGAGGCAAGTCCGGATCACGCGATTATGAACATCGACATCTTAAGTTTTGGACGGCTCGCCTACCGGGTGATGGAAGAGACCGGGGGGAACCAGAAGATCGTGCTGGATGACGAGGGAAAGAATCTGATTCTCAGAAAGATTGCTGGGGATTATGAGGACGAGCTGACGATCCTTAGAGGCAATCTGAAACGGCAGGGGTATATCAGCGAAGTAAAATCCGTGATCTCCGAGTTTGCCCAGTATGATATCAGAGAAGAACAGATTGATGCAATGATGGAGCAGGCAGGGGTGGGAACATCTCTGTATTATAAACTTTCCGATCTGAAGAAAGTTTATCAGGGATTCTATGCCTATCTGGAGGAGAACTATATTACAAGAGAAGAGATACTGGATCTTCTCTGCGAGCGGGTGCCAAAGTCTGCCATCCTGAAGGACAGCGTTCTTGCTCTGGATGGTTTTACCGGATTTACTCCGGTGCAGAACCGTCTTCTGGCAGAGCTGCTGCGAGTGTGCCGGGACGTGAAGGTGACGGTGACGATTCCTGGATCGGAAGATCCGTACCTCTACCAGGGTCCGTACGAACTGTTCGCCCTGAGTAAGGAAATGACGTCCAGGCTTCTTTTGATCTGCAGGGAGCAGAAAATTCAGGTGAAGGACCCGGTCTGGATGGACGGGAAGGTTCCGTATCGGTTCCGGAAAAATGAGCCGATGGCATTCCTGGAGAGTCATCTGTTCCGCTACCAGAAGGACCGTTATGAAAAAAAGCAGGACCGAATCCATATCCTGCATGCCTCCTCACCGGGAGATGAAGTGGAGGCGGCGGCAAGGCAGGTTCGCCATCTTGTCCGCACGAAAGGATGGCGGTACCGGGATTTTGCTGTTATTGTGCCGGACCTTTCGGCATACTCCGACGAGATCCGCACCCGGTTTTCACAGTACGGGATTCCCGTCTTTATGGACCAGAAGAGAAGCGTTCTTCTTAATCCCTTTGTAGAATATGTGCGGAGTGTCCTGGCGATGATTCAGAAAGGATTCACATATGAGAGTGTCTTTCGGTTTCTGCGGACCGGACTTTTTGAGTTTACCATGGAGGAAGTAGATACGCTGGAAAATTATGTGCTGGCTCTTGGAATCCGTGGCTACAAGAGGTGGCAGGAATCCTGGATACGGAAAAGTGCGGGAATGTCCGAAGAGGAGCTCGTGGAGGTCAACTGTTTGCGCATCCGATTTGTGGAACAAATGGAGAGCCTTGTCTTGGTACTGCAGAAGCGACGGAAGTCTGTCCGGGATATCACGGAGGCTCTCTACGATTTTCTCGTACAGGAGGAGATGTATCGGAAAGTCAGAGAGCAGCAGAGGTTTTTCGAGCAGAATGGCCAGCTTGCACTTGCCAAGGAGTACTCTCAGGTGTACCGGATCGTGATCGATCTGTTTGATAAGTTTGTGGAGCTTCTGGGGGAGGAAACGGTTTCACTTAAGGAGTACGGAGCTCTTTTGGATGCGGGACTTGAGGAGGCGAGAGTCGGCATCATTCCGCCTGGAACGGACGAGGTGATGGCCGGAGATGTGGAACGTACCCGGTTAAAGGAGATCAAAGCACTCTTTTTTCTGGGGGCAAACGATACGTTCCTTCCGGGGCAGCTTGGTTTGGGAGGGCTGCTCTCGGAAACCGACCGGGAGAAGATCCGCTCGGGCGGCACCAAGCTTTCGGCAGGAGGAAAGGAACAGGCTTACGTCCAGAAGTTTTACTTATATATGATGCTGACGAAACCGGAGGAGGAATTGTATCTGTCTTTTGCATCGGCGTCGGCGGACGGGGCTCAGCTTCGTCCGGCATATCTGATCCGGGATATCAAGAAACTCTTTCCTCAGATTTCAGTGAAGCGAGAAGAAGAGAGGACGTTACGGGAGACGGAGTTGACGAATAAAAACAGCCTGGAGCTTTTGATCCGGGGCTTGCAAAATGAAGACACAGAGCGGCCGGAATGGATGGAGCTTTGTGCCTGGTACAGGCGGGATCCGGCACGCCGAAAAAAGCTTGAGGAGGTGCTGGAAACATTCTTCTACCGGATGCCGGACGACCGGCTCTCAAAGGAGGCGGCAAAGATCCTCTATGAGGAGGGGATCGACAGGGGCGTGACGAGGCTGGAAAGGTATGCGTCCTGTGCGTTTGCCCACTTCCTGGCCTACGGTTTGAGACTGAGGGAGCGTCAGGAGTATGAGTTCAAGCCGCTGGACTGGGGGAATCTTTTTCACCGGGCTATGGAGCATTTTGCCAGAAAGGCAGAAATACTGTCTGTTCCCGTGACGGAGATCACGGATGAAATGCGGCGAAATCTTGTAGAAGAAAGTGTGGAGGAGAGTATCGTGGACTATGAAAACACGATTCTCTACAGCACGAAACGGAGGGAATATCTGATTACAAGAATGAAGCGCCTTGTGGACCGGACTGTCTGGGCTCTGCTTCGTCAGCAGAAGATGGGAGATTTTATTCAGACCGGAACCGAAGTCTGTTTTGATGGAGGAAAAATCGACCGGATTGACACCTGTGAGGAGGAAAATCAGGTCTATGTCAAGGTCACGGATTATAAGACGGGCTCCAAGGCGTTTGACATGACAGCGTTTTATTACGGACTGCAGCTCCAGCTTGCGGTCTATCTGAACGCTGCCCTGGAGCTGGAGAAAAAGAAGCATCCGAACAAGGAGATCATTCCGGCGGGTATCTTTTACTACCAGATGAAGGATCCGATGGTAGAAAAGACGGAGGAAGATCAGGTACAGGACGCTCTTTTAAAAGAGCTTCGTCCGGACGGACTTGTCAGTTCGGATCCGGAGGTGTTAAATCATCTGGATCATACGGGAACCAGAAGTTCATTGGCGGCTCCGTTTGCAAGGAATAAGGATGGAAGTATTTCCAAGACGTCCAGAGCAGCGTCCCGGAAAGAATTTGAACTTCTGTCTTCCTATACAAGGAAAAAGACGGGACAGCTCAAAGAGGAAATTCTGGAAGGAAATGCGAAAAAGGAACCGTATGAGCTGGGAACGAGTACCGGGTGCGACTATTGTCCGTACCACGGGATCTGTGGGTTTGACGAGAAAATCGAGGGGTGCGGATATCGGAACCTGGTATCACAGAAGCGGGAGGAGATCTTCCGCCTGATTGCCAGGGAGCTTTCAGAATGGGAAGGAGAGTAAGAGGCATGGGATGGACAACAGAACAAGAACAGGTTATTGCGGCAAGAAACTGCAATCTTCTCGTTTCAGCAGCGGCGGGTTCCGGCAAGACGGCCGTTTTAGTGGAGCGGATCATCACCAGACTGATTGAGGGAGAAGATCCACTTAACGTAGATCAGCTTCTGGTTGTAACGTTTACTGAGGCGGCGGCGGCAGAGATGAAAGAGCGGATCCGGGGAGCCATCGAAAAGAAGCTGGAGGAGGAGCCGGAAAATATTCACCTGCAGCGGCAGGCAACCTTGATTCATCATGCCAGAATTACGACGATCCACAGCTTCTGTCTCTCGGTCGTCCGAGATTACTTTCATACTATCGATCTGGAACCAGGATTTCGGACGATGGAGGAGGGAGAACGAAAGCTTTTGATGCAGGAGGTGATGGAAGAACTTCTGGAGGAAGAGTATAGGAAAGGGGAGGCGTCATTCACGGATTTTGTGGAAATGGCTGCCACCGGAAGAGACGATAGAAAAGTAGAAGAGCTGATTTTAAATCTATACGAGTTTTCCAGAAGTAATCCGGATCCGGAAACGTGGCTTTGCGACAGTATCCAAAGTTATGAGGAGGCAGAAAATCAGCCGTGGGATTCGCTTCCTTTTGTAAAACTGGCGTTGGAGCAGACATGGGCATCCCTGGAGGATCTGGAGCAGTCTCTCGTCTATGCGAAGTCTGTCTGTGAAGACACAGATGGTCCGGCGGCGTATGAAGCAGCCATTGTTTCGGATATTGAGAGGATTCGCAAGCTTCGTAAGGCAGAGAGTTTTCAGAAACTTCAGGAGGCACTTTCCGGGCTTTCCTTTGACCGTCTGGCGACAAACCGGGATCAATCCGTCTCCGAGGAAAAGATACAGACAGTGAAATCTCTGCGGGATCAGGTGAAGAAAGAGCTGACTTCTATCAGAGATCAGTTCTTCTATGAGATAGTGGAAGAGCTAAGGGGAGATCTAAGACGCGCCAAGCCTTTTGTCCAGGAACTGGTGCGCCTGACGGTGGCGTTCGGTCAGGCGTTCGAGGCAAAGAAGCAAAGCCAGGGTGTGATAGACTTTGGCGATATGGAACAATACGCTCTTCGGATTTTGCGAAAAGAAGAGATTGCTGAGGAATACCGGAACAAATATGAAGAGATTATGATTGACGAGTATCAGGACAGTAATCTCATCCAGGAAACTCTGCTTACACAAATTTCGCGGGTGAACAGGGGAAAATATAATGTGTTTATGGTCGGAGATGTGAAACAGAGCATCTATCGTTTCCGCCTTTCAAGGCCGGAGCTGTTCATGGAAAAGTATGAAACGTATGGGATAGAAGCAGATGGTCCCAAACGGAGAATCGACCTGCACAAGAATTTCCGGAGCAGAAGGGAAGTCCTGGATGCCGTAAACTATCTGTTTTATCAGATTATGACAAAGGCGCTCGGACGGGTAGAATATGATGAACAGGCTGCCCTTTACGTAGGAGCCCGGTTTGAGGAGAAGCCCGGATTTGACACGGAAGTTCTTCTGATCGAGGAGGGGGACTCCTTGGAGTCAAAGGAGCTGGAGGCGAGGGCAGTAGCGGCCCGTATTAAGGAGCTTAAAGCCGGGATGGTGATTTTTGATAAGGAAAGTGGAACATGCCGGAGCGTGGCGTATCGTGACATCGTGATTTTACTTCGTAGTCTCAAGGGTTGGACCGACATTTTTTCAAACGTGCTCAACGAAGAGGGGATTCCCACATTCTGTGGGACAAAGGAGGGGTATTTTCAGACAAGGGAGATCAGTCTGCTCTTAGATTACCTGAAAATTTTGGATAATGAAAAGCAGGATCTGCCGTTGACGGCAGTACTCGCCTCCTGCTTCGGAGGTTTGACAAGCGAAGAGCTGGCGCGGATCCGGTGCGCTTATCCACAGGGACCGTTCTACCAGGCGGCAATGGACTATGCCAGGGAAAGGAAGGATCCGAAGCTTTGCGCTTTTTTTGCACAGGTTCATGCGTTTCGGAAACAGGTGCCGTATACGGCGATCCATGAACTATTGGAGACGATTGTCTCTGTGACCGGATACCGGGACTATGTACTGGCTCTGCCGGGAGGCGTACAAAGAAGAGCAAATCTGGATATGCTGATTGAAAAGGCGAAGGCCTACGAGAGCACCAGCTACAAAGGACTGTTTCATTTCCTTCGCTATGTAGAGCAGCTCCGGAAATACCAGGTGGATTATGGCGAGGCCAACACAAGCGATGAGATGGGGGACGCTGTACGTCTGATGAGTATTCACAAAAGTAAAGGACTGGAATTCCCGGTTGTGATCGTTGCCGGAATGGGAAAGAGGTTTAATACCCAGGATATTCACAGTCAGATGGTGATTCATCAGGATCTGGGGATCGGGGTAGACGCTGTTTATTTAAAAGAACGGATGCAGGCTCCAACCTTTCTGAAGAAAATGATCCAGAATGAGACAAGATTGGAAAATCTCGGAGAGGAGCTTCGGGTACTCTATGTTGCGCTTACAAGAGCAAAGGAAAAGCTGATTCTTACAGGAACACTGAAAAGTGTGGAGGAAAAGAGAAAGCAGTACGACCGGATCCGGTCTCAGACGGGGCGTCCACTCGCTTTTGGTCTGCTCCAGAAGGCTGCAAGCTATCTGGATTTTCTTGTTCCGGCACTGATGAGGCTGGAACAAGACCACGCAAAGGGAGCGTATCCACCGATCCAAGTGGAAGTTTTGACAGAAGAAGAGATCTTGATGGAGTCGGTGATAGAAGAAGAGCGGCGGCAGATTCGAAGGGAGGATATCGAAGCGATCGATCCGGACAACGTGTACGATTCGAAGGTTCACGATCATCTGAGAGAAAGTTGGCTGTTCCGGTACCCGTACGAGGAGCAGAGCCACTGGAGCAGGAAATTCTCCGTGTCTGAGCTGAAACGGGCGGCCTACGAACCACAAACGGAGGAAGAGAGTGGAACGAGACTTTACGAAAAACCGCTCCATGAAAAATCAGATGAAGAGATTGTACCTAAATTTCGCAGGAGCCAGGACGAGACAGACATCAGCGGTGCGGCACGGGGAACGGCCTATCACAGGATCCTGGAACTTCTGGATTATTCCTGCTCTTATACAAGGGAGACGTTAAAGGCTGCCATTCAGAGATTTGTGGAAGACGCAAAGATCGACAGCGTGTCCGTACAGTCGGTGAATCCGGACGATCTCTGGCACTTTCTTCAGTCGGACTGCGCCGCAAGGATGCAAAAAGCGGCACTTTCCGGGAAGCTCAGAAAAGAACAGCCTTTCGTTCTTGGTGTGGAGGCAGGACGTGTTTACCAGGAAGCAGATCCGGAAAGGAAGGAGGAACTTCTGATCGTGCAGGGAATGATCGACCTGTTTTTTGAGGAAGACGGGGAGATTGTCCTTTTGGACTATAAGACAGATTGGGTGCACAATGAGGAGGAGCTGGTAAAGCGCTATCAAATCCAGCTTGACTATTATCAGGAAGCTCTCGAAAAGAGCCTTGGAAAACGAGTGAAAGAAAGACTGATCTATTCCTTTGCACTTGGCAGAGAGATCAGGGCATAGGAGGAAGGATGATCTGGCAATATGGATTATTAACTTGGGCTGTGTGGAATGTGATGGTCTTCACCCTGTACGGTGTGGATAAATGGAAAGCAAAAAGGCAAAAGTGGAGAATTTCCGAGATGACGCTCCTGGGAATGGCATTTGTCTTTGGCGCGGCGGGCGCTTTTGCGGGGATGCTGTTGTTTCACCACAAGACGAGAAAATGGAAATTCCGGATTCTGGTGCCACTGTTTTTGCTGTTGCAGGCGGCAGGGGGATACTGGATCCTGAGATGAGAAGGAGAAGAGAGATGCAAATTTTCATTGCGGCACTTGGAGGTGCCCTTGGGGCGTCTGCCCGTTATGGATTGAGCCTTCTTCCGGGAAAGTGGGACTTTCCGGTCTGGACATTTCTTACGAATCTTTGCGGGGCTGTTATCATCGGTTTTCTGGCGGGGATTTTGGCCGGGGAAGCGCAAGAGAGCTCCAGGAATGTTGCACTGTTCTGGAAGACCGGATTTTGTGGAGGATTTACGACCTTTTCCACGTTTTCTTTGGAGGCGTGGAATCTTCTGGAGCAGGGCAAAATGCTGACAGGAGGGCTTTATATTGTGGGTAGTGTAGTCTGCTGTCTTGCGGGCATATGCCTTGGAAAATTTTTAGCCGCCAGATGACAGAAAATGCGAGGGGATGACACAAAGGTGATAGGATCCTCCTTAAGTAGAAGTGGAAAGAATCAAAATCTACTTAAGGAGGATTTCATTATTTCAGTTCTGTACGACGAATAATAGCATAAGAACCACTTCCAAATACAGCAATGAGTAATAGGAAAGTCAGAGTAGGGAACAGGTAATTGATTCTTCCGTCATTCATAAAGCCCATGGCCTTTGTCAGAAATTCTATCACAGTACTTATGGTTTTTGCTGAAAAAACATATCGGAATAATGCGATGATCAGCAACACGATACCGCCAAAACAAACTCCCAGACAAAGGGATATTTTTTTCCCTGCTTTATTGATGATCAGTATTCCTAAATACAATAAACTACAAACTAATATATAAACAAGAAAAAGCCACAGCCAATTCATAAATAAATGATCATATCCGTATATTGAGCCATAAAGTGAAGAATAATTGTCGTTAAAATAATGAATCATATTTCCCACCGCCGCGTCTACAAGTGCCATTGTGCCGGCGATAAAGCAGAACATGGAAAATGTCGCTATAAAAATATATTTTCGGGTAAATCCATGCTGTATCAACATTTTGAAGTCTTCTTTAAATCCAAGTACGCCTAAAATACTGACGTAAACCAAGGAATTCATTTCTAAGCAGTTTGTTCCTACCTCCTCAAATGTTCCCATTACAAGTCCAACAATCATGGTAATAAAGCCGACAAGCGCGTACTGGATTGCATAGAAAAGCCAAATATACTTAAATGAAGTGGCACATTCATAGTGAATAATTGATTTCAGATTCTTCATATCAGATACCGCCTTTCTCTGTTAATTTGACAAACAGTTTTTGTAAATTCATAGCTGAAACCTGTAAGTTACTGCCTTGCGGGATTGCCGATTTTTCACCTAATATATAAGCAATTTTGAGACCGCCTAATTCATCGGAGTCAATTACATTTTTATCACTGCAATAGTCTTCAACATCTTTTGCCATACCGGAGACACAATACCCTGTCTCCAATAATGCTGCTACATTTCCCTGTAATAATAATTTCCCTTTATCGATCAAAATAACTTCCTCAATGATATTTGCGACTTCTTCAATTAAATGTGTTGCAATAATAAAGCTACGTTCTTCATTTTCGTATTCTTTCAGAAGCAGACTGTAAAACAGCTCTCTGTGATTTGCGTCCAACCCTAAAACCGGTTCGTCGAAAATGATATAAGGTACATGAAGCGACAAGGCGACGGTTAATTTGAAAATGGACTGATAGCCTTTTGACAAAGCCTTGAATTTTAGGTTTGTATTAAGATGGAATTGCTCTGAAATTTTTAAGGCTTTTTCCAGATCAAAGTTTTCATAGAAACGATGAATCCACTTAAAATGATCTTTGATTTTTAAACCGGTATCATATAAGTCCGCTTCACTCATACAAAAGATTTTTTCATGTATCGCCATATTTTCTGTTGCCGGCAAATCATCAATTAAAATTTCGCCGCTATCAGCAAAGATACGATTGGCAATAATATTAATCAGTGTCGATTTTCCGGCGCCGTTTCTTCCCAAAAAACCGTATATTTTTCCAAATTCAAAAGAAAAAGAAACATGGTCTAATGCTGTTACGCCATTATACGCCTTTGTAATATTTCTAATTTGGATGGTGTTCATTTCTAAAGCCCCTTTCTATTAGTTGAATTACTTCTTCTTTTGTCATGTTCAACTTCGATGCTTCCGCAACCAGCGTTGCGATATACTGGTCAAAAAACTGTCCTTGACGCTTGGCGCGGATTTTATTGACTGCCCCTTCTCTTACATACATCCCTAAGCCTCTTTTTTTATAAATAACTTCTTCGTCTACGAGCATATTCATTCCTTTCAGTACGGTATGAGGATTGATATTCAACAGTGCGGATATTTCATTTGTAGAGGGGATCTTCGTTTCCTCCGGAAATGTTCCTGTGAATATAGCGTCCTCAAGCTGTTCGGCTATCTGAATGAAGATAGGTTTATCGGCATTTGTATCTATATGCACAATATCACTCCTTTTGATTGCTAGTTTGTTACTTGAGCAACTAACTAGATTACGTCTTTAATATAGACAATAAAGAGAAAAATGTCAAGAGATTTTTATAAAATATTAGGAAAACTTTTCGCAATCCCTTATTGACGTACAATATTATACGTCATATAATATAGAAAATGATATAGGGATGGATGTGTCCTACACAAAAGGAAGTGAGGCTATGGTTTTTAATACCGGGGCAGCTCTCTTGGATGCGATCGTACTTGCAGTAGTATCGCAGGAAGAAGAAGGTACTTATGGGTATAAGATTACGCAGGATGTCAGAAAGGTGATTGAAATTTCCGAATCCACGCTCTACCCGGTGCTTCGTAGATTACAAAAGGACGAGTGTCTGGAAGTATATGATAAGCAGTATGATGGAAGGAACCGCCGTTATTACAAGACGACGGAGAAAGGCGTCCTTATGCTGGAATTGTACCGGTCAGAGTGGATGAAATACTCAAAAAAAATTACTGAAATATTCGAGGGAGGAATGAGTTGATGAATCGTCAGGAGTTTTTGGAAAAGTTGAGATTACTTCTCGGCGATCTTTCAGAAGAAGAGCGGGAAGAAGCGATCCAATATTATGAGGACTATTTTGCAGATGCAGGACCGGAGATGGAAGAACAGGTTATCCGGGAGCTTGGAAGCCCGGAGAAGGTCGCCTTGATGATCCGGGAGGCAATCCGGGGAGAAGAGCCAGGTGGAGAGTTTGCAGAGACCGGATATTCTCAGAGCCGGTACGACAACAGGGATGTTCCGGCAGACTACACTAGGAGAAGAACCGGGGATTCGGACTCTTACTGGCAAAAAGAGACCGGGGAAGAATACCGGAAACCGTGGACAGACAGGAGACTAAAACTGATCCTGATTATTTTGATTATTATTGTCGGTTGTTCTACGGTTGTTCCGGTGGTCGGGGGAGCCGTACTGGGAATCCTTGGCGTAATCGCAGGTATTTTCGGGGTTTTCATTGCCTTTGTCATTGCGGCCGTCTGCATTGTCGTTGCGGGTGTTGCGATGGCGATTGCCGGGATTCCGCTGATGATTGCAGGATCCGGAGCGGGGCTTCTTGTCTCCGGCATCGGCTTGTTGTTGCTGGCGGCAGGGGTTCTGGGTACGGCTTTTAGTATCCGGCTTTGCGGTGTGATGATCCCGGCGATTTTCCGGATCATGGTAAAAATCGCAAGAAGACTGATTTACAGAGGAAAGGAGCGCGCATAATGATGAAGAAACGATGGAAAGGACTTCTTGGCATCTGTGGAGCGATTGCCATTGTTGGAGCCGGGATGTGTATTGCCGCTGTTGCGGTAGGAGTCGACAGGTCAGAGATTCCGAATCAGATTTTTCCTCATGTCAGATGGCTTCATGAGACAAAAAACGATGGCGACCAGGGAACAGGAACGTATGTGGAGAGGTATAGCGGTATCCGATGTCTGGATTTCAGGGCAGATGCCACTTCTATTGAGATTCAAACCCAAAACAGTACCAAAGACCGGATTGAAATATCTACCCGTGGCATGGATAAGGATGAACTGGATGTAAAGAAAGACGGAAGCACCCTTGAGATTCGTACAAAAGGGAAGCCTAAGATTCATTGGATTGGAAAAAGCAGGACTGTGATTGTGACAATACCAAAAGAAAAGAAGTTTGATCAGGTTGAGGGAAAAGTTGGCGCTGGTTCGCTCTCCTTTGAAGAGATCCACTGTGACAAAATGGAGCTGGATGTAGGAGCCGGGGCAGTCGAAGCGTATGATTTTTCAGCGAATGAGATGAAAGTTGACTGTGGCGCAGGCAGCGTGGAATTATTCGGCGGCAATCATCCATCGAAGATCGATATATCCTGCATGGCAGGAGCGGTGGAGATGGAGCTTTCCGGTGATCGGACACAATATGACTATGAGGTGGATACCAGCGCAGGAAGCGTCAGTGTGGACGGCAGCTCCTTAAAGTCCGGCCATCACGATAACTATCACAGTCACCACGGTAATGGTGGGATGATTCACGCGGACTGCAAGGCCGGCAGTATTGAGATTATGTTTGCATAAAGCCCGGTTTCTGGGTAAGAGTAAGATAGACAGGAGGGAAATGTATGGAACCGGAAAAAAGATTATACCGTTCTAAAAATGACAGAATGTTGTGCGGAGTATGCGCGGGAGTGGCAGAATACTTTCACATTGATCCGACGTTGATCCGTCTGGGCTATGTGTTGTTTACCTGCGCAAGCTTCGGGGCGGGCGTACTCGGATATTTTATTGCGGCGGTTGTGATACCGGAGCGTCCGTAGGCGTATAAATAAGGAAAAAGATGGAAATACTCTCTTCTGTGAAAGGAGAGAGTATTTTTATGTCTCAGAAAAAGGAAAAGAAAATCAATTTGAACGAACTCACGGAAGAAGAATTATTAAAATATGAAGTCGCGGAAGAACTGGGATTACTTGACCGGGTCTTAAACCAAGGGTGGAAGTCTCTCTCTTCCAAGGAGACCGGAAGAATCGGAGGTATGGTCAACCGAAAGAAGAGGGAGAAAAAAGAAGAAAAGTGATACGAAAAAGGAGCCAGGGCAAGCGCGGAAACATATAAAATCCATTCTGCAAACGAATTTGCGAATGTCTTCCATATGTTCATGGCCCCTGGCTTGTAGCGTTACAAAAGTATTAATTTGTGTGAATAGAATGTAAAGAGTTTGCAAGAATTCTTGCAATACGTGCCCAGGTCTGCTATAATTGCCCGGTTAGGAATAATAGGTGATGGTATGTGTGAAAAGATTGAGGTTTTAGGGTTACAATTAGACGGATTTACTGCAAAAGAGGCCATGCAGGAAGCAATCCGTTATATGGAAACAGAACCGATCAGCACGATAGAGATTCTTGCCGGGACTTCGGTGGTCGAACTGACAGAGACAGGAGATCTGCGCGACAAGCTTGCCCAGATGGAGCTTCTTATTGTGGGCGACCGGACGCTTTTGGAGCTTTCCGGGATTGAGGACCGGACCCTTTTAAAGGAGGCTGAAACGCATTTATTTTTGAAGATGTTTCTCCGTTACCTGAAAAAAGGGAACAGAAAGGTCTTTCTGCTTGCACCAAGCGAGGAGAGGATGGGGAAGCTTCGGGACTATCTGGCACGGTATTACTCCGGGATTGAGATTTCAGGTGCTGAGATCGTGGAGGACAAGCCCCAGGTGGGCGATATGATTGTCAATAAGATCAACGGAGCCGAGACGGAGTGTATCTTATCGGTACTTCCGTCCCCACAGCAGGAGAACTTTATCGGGGAGAATAAAGCGGTACTGGATGCTAGAGTCTGGCTTGGGCTTGGCGATGGACTTTCAAAGAGCGACGCAAAGAAAAGTACGCGTGGAAAGATTCAGAATTTCTTTGTGAAGTTTATGTTGAAATCTGAAATAAAAAAGAAAGAAAAGAAACAGCACGGGCAGGCCGATGCAAAATAGAATTTCGTCACTATGCACAGTGGAGGGCAGGACAAATCCGAGCCCATGGAAGAGGAAATGCATAAAAAAATGCGATTTCCTCTTTCTTTTTTTGTGAATTTATATTAGTATATATCATAGGTGAATTTTAGAAAGCGAAAGAGAAACAAGATGCAGTTGTGAAAATTGCATACGAAAAATTGGAGAAAAGAGGAGTCGGAATGATATCAAACCAGATACTACAAAACACAATAGAAGGATTAAAAGGGATCACAAGAATTGACTTATGCGTCATGGACATCGATGGAAAAGTACTGGCATCAACCTTTTCTGAAAACGGCGATTATGAGAATGCGGTGCTTTCTTTTGTAGCATCTCCGGCCGACAGTCAGGTCATTCAGGGATATCAGTTTTTCAAGATTTTTGACGAACACCAGCTTGAATACATCCTTCTCGCAAACGGAGGGAACGACGATGTATATATGATCGGAAAGATCGCGGCGTTCCAGATCCAGAACCTGCTTGTCGCATACAAGGAGCGGTTTGACAAGGATAACTTTATCAAAAATCTTCTGCTTGACAATCTTCTTTTGGTAGATATTTACAACCGTGCAAAAAAATTGCATATTGACACTGACGTCAGACGTGTTATCTTTATTATTGAAACTTCTCACGATAAGGATACGAATACGCTGGACAGCGTACGCAGTCTTTTCGGGGGTAAGACAAGAGATTTCATCACGGCGGTAGACGAGAAAAATATTATTGTTGTAAAAGAGCTTTTCGCAGGGGAAGGCTACGCCGAGATGGAAAAGGTTGCCGAAGAGATGCTTTCTATGTTAAAATCGGAAGGCGAAGAGGGGGCGCATATCGCATACGGCACGATCGTGGGCGATATCAAGGAAGTGTCAAAATCATATAAAGAGGCAAAGCTTGCTCTGGACGTCGGCAAGATTTTCTTTGAGGAGAAGGACATCATTGCCTACAGTGCGCTTGGCATCGGACGGCTCATTTACCAGCTTCCGATCCCGTTGTGCAAGATGTTTATCCGTGAGATTTTTGAAGGGAAGTCTCCGGACGACTTCGATGAGGAGACACTGACGACGATCAACAAGTTTTTTGAGAACAGCCTGAATGTATCTGAGACATCAAGACAGCTTTACATCCACAGAAATACGCTGGTGTACCGTCTGGATAAGCTTCAGAAGAGCACCGGGCTGGATCTTCGTGTGTTTGAAGATGCCATCACCTTCAAGATTGCGTTGATGGTCGTGAAGTACATGAAGTATATGGAGACACAGGAATATTAGGCGGCAGCCTGTCTACAAGGAGTATCAGTAATTAGCAGGAGGAGACTTATGATTGAATTTAAGGACGTGACGAAAGAGTATTCCAAAGGAATAGCTGCTCTGAACGGGGTAAACTTAAAGATCGAAAAAGGTGAGTTTGCTTTTATCGTAGGGGACAGCGGTTCCGGGAAATCCACGCTGATCCGTTTACTGTTAAAGGAGCTGGATCCGACCAGCGGCAGCATTATTGTCAACGGTCAGAACTTAAATCGTCTGAAACACAGGAAGATTCCACAGTACCGGAGACATCTGGGGGTCGTGTTCCAGGATTTCCGTCTGTTGAAAGACCGGAACATCTATGAGAACATTGCGTTTGCTCTCCGGGTGACAGAGACGTCACCACGTATTATCAAACAGAAAGTGCCGGCAGCGCTGTCGCTCGTGGGACTGGCACAGAAATATAAGGCGTTCCCGAAGGAGCTTTCCGGAGGGGAGCAGCAAAGGGTGGCGATCGCAAGAGCGATTGTCAATGAGCCGGCGATTCTTTTGGCCGACGAGCCTACAGGAAATCTCGATCCGACCAACTCCTGGGAGATTATGAAGCTTCTGGAGGAGGCAAATGAGCGTGGTACGACAGTCCTTGTCGTAACGCACAACCAGGAAATTGTCAACGAGATGAAGAAACGCGTTATCACGATGAAAAAAGGCGTTATTGTAAGCGACGAACAAAAAGGTGGGTATAATAATGAAAATTAGTACAGTAGGATATTCGACAAAGCAGGGGGTAAAGAACATTTTCCGAAACAAACTGTTCTCACTTGCTTCTGTTGCCACAATGGCAGCATGTATTTTCGTGTTCGGCCTGTTCTTTGCGATCGTTATGAATTTTAACTACATGGTTCAGAAAGCAGAAGAGGGCGTGGCGATTACGGTATTCTTTAAAGAGGGTACGGCACAGGAACAGATCGATGCGATTGGGGCGGACTTAAAAGGTCAGCAGGGAGTTTTAAGAGTAGAGTATGTTTCAGCAGAGGACGCCTGGGCAGAGTTCCAGGATGATTATTTTGCGGGAAATGAGGATGCGGCAGAAGGGTTTGCGGATGATAATCCGCTGATTAATTCCAATCATTATGAAGTATATATGAGCGATGTTTCCAAGCAGCAGGATATCGTGGAACACGCACAGAGTCTGGAGGGCGTAGGCAATGTCAACAAGTCTGACGTGGTGGCAAAGACCCTGACAAAGCTGAATTCCCTGATTTGGTACGTGTCTATCGCGATCATCGCAATTCTGCTTGCGGTATCCGTCTTCTTAATCAGTAATACGGTCACAATGGGTGTTACCGTCCGGCGGGAGGAAATCGCTATTATGAAATATATCGGAGCGAAGGACGGATTTGTCCGGGCGCCGTTTGTTATCGAGGGTCTTGTTATCGGAATCGTGGGAGCGATTATCCCGTTGATTCTTCTCTACTTTATGTATAATAAGGCAGTAGAGTATATTATGATGAAATTCAGTCTTCTGAACAATATTATTGACTTCCTTCCGGTTATGGATGTTTATAAGACCCTTCTTCCGGTAGGGCTTGCGCTGGGGGCCGGGATCGGGTTCCTCGGAAGTTTTATCACGATTCGGAAGCACTTGCACGCATAGTCTTAGGAGGACAAAAGAACATGTTGAAAAAGAAAGCCAGACGAATGGCGGCTGCGATGATGGCGGGTATTCTGACCTGTTCTCTGACTGCAGTTCCTGTCAAGGCTGATTCTATTTCAGAGACCGAGCAGAGAGGAAAAGAGCTTCAAAAACAGAAGGAAGCAGCGGAGAATGAGAAAAGCTCTCTGGCCAGTCAGTTGAATCAGGTCATCAGCGATATGCAGGAAACTGAGAAAAAACTGACAGAGAAGCAGGACGAGATCAAGAAGGCACAGGATGAGCTTGTTCAAGCGCAGATTCAGGAAAATGACCAGTATGAAGCGATGAAGCTTCGCATAAAATATATGTATGAGAATGGCAACGCAAGTCTCCTTGAGATTCTTTTCAGCGCCAAGAGCATGGGAGATCTTCTGAACAAAGCGGAGTATGTACAGGCCATCTCTGAGTACGACAGAAACATGCTGGAAAAGTATGAGAAGCTTACAAAAGAGATTGAGGAAAAGGAAGCGGCTCTTGAAAAGGAAGAAGAAGAGCTAAAGACGCTTCAGAATGACTTGATTGCAAAGAGAAACAGTGTAAATCAGCTTCTGGCGGAGAAAGAGGTACAGATTTCCAGTCTGGAGGATCAGATCGGCGCCAATGCCGCAAAGCTTCAAGAGCTCATTAAGGAGGCTGAGGAGGCGAAACGCCGTCAGGAAGAAGCGGCGGCGGCCAAGCGTGCCGCGGAAGAAGCAGCAAGGAAAGCAGCGCTTGCCGCACAGCAGGCAGCATCCTCATCCGGAAGCAGTTCAGGTTCCGGTAGTTCCAGTGCCGGGAATTCTCATGTATCTGGAAACGGATCACTGGCTTATCCGGTTGCAAGTCCGCGGATCACAAGTGGGTACGGCTACCGTACTGCGCCCACAGCAGGTGCTACCAGCAGGCATGATGGAATCGATTTTGGGGGCGCGACAGGCACGCCGATCTATGCATCAGCGGCAGGGACCGTTGTTACAGCGGCATATAACAGCGCACGGGGCAACTATGTGGTAATTAACCATGGCAACGGGCTGCAGACCTGGTATCAGCACTGTAGTGCAGTCTATGTCAGTGTAGGACAGAAGGTATCGAAAGGACAGAACATCGCGGCCATTGGTTCCACAGGAATTGTCACCGGGCCGCATCTGCACTATGAAGTCCATGTAAATGGGACTCCGGTGAATCCACTGAACTACTTATAATTTTCAGACTCAGAAAGGGATCAGATGGAAGAGCAAAGGAAAGAAAAACGGATATTACTTAAGGGGGCGCTTTATGGCGCCCTCACGATGTTTCTGGCAGGGGTGCTCGTTTTGGCGGGACTGACGGCCACCGGGACGGTCAGTATTCACACGGGAGCCATCCAGGCCGGAACAACGAGAAAGGCCGAACAGATCCGGCAGATTATCGAGAAGCAGTTTCTCTACGGTGATGACATCAAAAATGAAGATCTGCAGAATATGTCTCTGAAGGGATATGTGGCGGGACTGGGAGACCCGTACTCTGTGTACTACGATCCGGAGGAGACGAAAGAGTTTTTTGCTTCGACGGAAGGGAAATATGCAGGGATTGGTGCTTTGATGTCTCAGGATCAGGAGACAAAGGCAATCACAGTAGAAGAAATCTATGAGGATACCCCGGCGGAAACAGCCGGCATGGAAACAGGAGATGTGTTGACGGCCGTAGATGAGAAGGATGTGACAGGAATGGACCTATCTGACGTGGTCGATCTTGTAAAGGGGGAGGAAGGCAGCAAGGTGAAGATCACCGTGCAAAGAGGGGGAGACTCCATTGAAATGGAGATGACCCGAAAGATCGTCAAAACACAGACAGTGGAAATCAAGATGAAAGACGAAGACGTTGGCTATCTGAAAATCAGTGAATTCGATGAGGTTACATTGGAGCAGTTCCGGGAAGGAATGGAGGAGTTGGAACATCAAGGGATGAAAGGCCTTGTAGTGGACTTACGGGACAATCCGGGTGGAAATCTGGACACGGTCTGTGAGATTCTCGATCTGATTCTTCCAGAAGGCATCATTGTCTACACGGAGGATAAGGAAGGAAAGCGGGTGGAGACAAAGACGTCGGATGAAGAGCATCAGTTCACCAAACCGATGGCAGTCCTTGTCAATGGGAACAGTGCCAGCGCTTCGGAAGTGTTCACAGGAGCGGTGCAGGACTACGGACTGGGGACAGTGATCGGAACCCAGACTTTCGGAAAAGGGATCGTACAGACGCTTTTTTCTCTGGATGACGGTTCCTGCTTAAAGCTTACGACGGCACAGTATTTTACTCCGAATGGCCGAAATATTCATGGAGAGGGGATTTCTCCAGACATCGCAGTGGAGCAGCCGTACGGTGTGAAAGAGGATGTACAGTTGGAAAAGGCAGTAGAGACCGTGCGGCAGGAAGTTGCCGGATCCGAAAAGGAATGAGATTTTCATTCCTTTTTTTTGTGTCCTATGGTAAGATAAGTATGGAATGAAACAGAACAGGAAAACGATAGAAAATCAGAAAGGAAAAAACCGAATGAAAACATGGATTCAGAACGGGCATGTACTGGATCCGCTTACCGGAACGGATCAGATCTATGATGTTCTGGTAGACGGAAAGGATATCAAAAAACTGGGAACCCGGGAAGAGATCGCAAAAATTCTGAAGAAAGAGGAGAACGTTCAGGTACTGGATGCCTCCGGATGCTATGTGATGCCAGGTTTTATCGATCTGCATGTACATTTCCGTGATCCGGGACTGGAATATAAAGAGACGCTAAAGACCGGAGGGGAGGCAGCGGCCAGGGGCGGTGTGACGACTGTCTGCGCCATGCCAAACACGAAGCCGGTCATTGATACGAAAGAGAAAGTGGAGGAAGTGCACCGCAGGGCAAAGGAGGAGTCCCCGGTTCATGTGATCCAGCTTGGAGCAATCACAGTGGGAGAGGAGGGAAAAGAGCTTGCCGATATTAAGGGGATGGCCGAGGCAGGATGTATTGCACTTTCTGAGGATGGCAAGTCTGTGATGAACTCTGCTCTCTACCGGGAAGGAATGAAGATCGCAAAGAAGTACGGGCTTCGGATCTTTGCTCATTGCGAAGAGATTGACCTGCGCCGTGACCCGGACACTGGGGAGGACGGCGTGATGAATAAGTGTGAGAAGAGCGAAGAGCTAGGACTTCCAGGCATTACCAATTCCGTGGAGGACATTATTACGGCTCGTGACATCTTTCTTGCAAAGGATACCGGAGTGCATCTTCATCTGTGTCATTGCTCCACGAAAGGGACGGTGGATCTGATGCGGATGGCAAAGGAGGAAGGCGTTTCTGTATCTGCTGAGGTGTGCCCGCATCATTTCATCCTTTCCACTGACGACATTACCGAGGATCACGGACGATTCAAAATGAATCCGCCACTTCGGGAGATGAAGGACGTGGAGGCGCTCCGACAAGGTATAAAAGAGGGCGTCATGGAGGTGATTTCCACCGACCATGCACCTCATTCCGCCGAGGAAAAGGATGCGCCGATGAGAAAAGCCGCCTTTGGAATTGTAGGACTGGAGACGAGCGCATCTCTGACCTATACAGAGCTTGTGGAGGGAGGCGTACTCACGCCGATGCAGATGACAGAGCGGATGAGCTTTGCCCCGGCTAGAATTCTGGGGCTGGAGAACAAGGGGTCAGTATCCGAAGGAAAGACCGCGGATCTGGTTGTCTTTGATCCGTCCAGAGAATACGAGATTGATACGGACACGTTCTTGTCCAAAGGAAAGAACACACCGTTTGATGGATGGAAAGTCAAAGGTGATGTCAAATATACATTGGTAGACGGAAAGCTTGTCTACAAAAATAAAGCATATGAGGAACAGGAGTAGAGATTATGATTAACAAATTAGTGGCGAATATTAAAAAGACAAACGCACCAATCGTAGTAGGACTGGATCCGATGTTGGATTACGTTCCGGATCAGGTGAAAGCAAAGGCATTCGCTGAGTGCGGAGAGACCCTTGAAGGGGCGGCAGAAGCAATCTGGCAGTTCAATAAAGAGATCGTGGACAAGACTTACGATCTGATCCCGGCTGTGAAGCCACAGATCGCCATGTACGAGCAGTTCGGAATACCGGGACTGATGGCGTTTAAAAAGACAGTGGATTACTGTAAAGAAAAAGGACTGGTTGTCATCGGAGATATCAAGCGAGGCGATATCGGTTCCACGTCGGTAGCTTATGCGGTAGGACACATCGGGAAAGTAAAGGTGGGCGAAAAGAGTTACGCACCGTTTGATGAAGATTTTGTGACAGTCAACCCATACCTGGGATCTGACGGCATCAATCCTTTTATTGATGTGTGTAAGGAAGAGAAAAAAGGTCTCTTCATTTTGGTAAAGACGTCTAACCCGTCCAGCGGGGAATTCCAGGATCTGCTTGTAGACGGACGCCCGCTTTACGAACTGGTAGGAGAGAAAGTTGCCCAGTGGGGAGAGGACTGTATGGGGGATGAGTACAGTTATATCGGAGCGGTTGTCGGAGCGACCTATCCGGAGATGGGAAAAGTGCTGCGTAAGATTATGCCGAAATCCTATATCCTCGTGCCGGCATATGGCGCACAGGGTGGACGGGGGAAAGACCTCGTACATTTCTTCAATGAAGACGGCCTTGGAGCAATCGTCAATTCTTCCAGAGGAATCATCACCGCATATAAGCAGGAGAAATACGCACGTTTTGGTGCGGAGCATTTCGGAGATGCGTCCAGAGCGGCAGTGGAAGATATGATTGCGGATATTAGTCAGGCACTGAATTAGAGATCATACTGGATAAGGGGAAAGAAAAATGGCAGAAAGAGAAAAAGAGCTGGCAGTTGTCTGTTCGCAGGAGCAACTGGCAGAAGGAATTTTCAGTATGTGGATCCGGACGAAGGCAGCTATGACGGCAATGCCGGGACAGTTCCTTTCCATGTATACAAATGATAAGAGCAAACTGCTTCCTCGCCCAATCAGCATTTGCGAGATCGACAGGGAGAAGGGGATGATAAGAGTCGTTTACCGAGTGACCGGGGAACATACCGGAACGGAGGAATTCTCCAGGATGCGTGAGGGGGATACGCTTCCGGTTATCGGTCCTCTTGGAAATGGATTTCCACTGGAGGAAGCAAGAGGCAGAAAAGCCTTTTTAATCGGCGGTGGAATCGGTGTTCCCCCGATTCTGGAGCTTGCCAAGCAGATTGATTGCGAAAAGCAGATAATTGTAGGATACCGGGACGACCAGACCTTTTTAAAAAAGGAATTTGAGCAAAATGGAGCTGTCTACATTTCTACAGAGGACGGAAGCGTGGGGACGGCCGGAAACGTCATGGATGCGATCCGGGAGAACGCTCTACAGGCTGATATCATTTATGCCTGTGGTCCAACTCCGATGTTAAAAGCGATCAAGGCTTACGCGAAAGAGCAGGAGATCCCATGTTACATCTCCCTGGAAGAGCGGATGGCATGTGGTATTGGAGCCTGCCTTGCCTGTGTATGTAAATCCAAGGACAAAGACCACCACAGTCACGTACACAATAAGCGCATTTGTAAAGATGGGCCGGTATTTCTTTCGACGGAGGTGGAATTATAATGGCAGATACAAGAGTAACGATTGCGGGCGTCGAATGGAAAAATCCGGTTACAACTGCTTCCGGAACGTTTGGATCCGGCACGGAGTTCAGTGAGTTCGTAGATTTGAACCATCTGGGAGCTGTCACAACAAAAGGTGTTGCCAATGTTCCATGGGAAGGTAATCCGACGCCGAGAGTGGCCGAGGTTTACGGTGGTATGATGAATGCGGTAGGTCTTCAGAATCCGGGGATTGACGTCTTCTGTGAAAGGGATATTCCATTTCTCAGAAAGTATGATACGAAGATCATCGTTAATGTATGCGGACGTTCCGAGGAGGATTACTGTGAAGTCGTGGAGCGGCTGGCGTCCGAGGATGTGGATATGCTGGAAATCAATATTTCCTGCCCGAATGTCAAAGAGGGAGGAATCGCCTTTGGTCAAAATCCGAAGGCAGCGGAAACTATTACCAGAGCAGTGAAAAAATACGCAAAACAGCCCGTGATTATGAAGCTGAGCCCGAATGTCACAGATATCACGGAGATGGCAAGAGCCGTTGAGGCAGGCGGGGCGGATGCGGTCTCCCTGATTAATACCCTGACCGGAATGAAGATCGATATCAACCGGAAACAGTTCGTTCTTGCTAATAAGACGGGCGGAGTGTCCGGACCGGTCGTGAAGCCGATTGCTGTTCGGATGGTTTACCAGGTGGCAAATACAGTCAAGATTCCGATTATCGGCATGGGAGGCATCAGTACATGGGAGGATGCGGTAGAATTCCTGCTTGCGGGGGCAAGCGCCGTATCCGTCGGAACCGCCAATTTCTACAATCCGAAAGCAACGGAGGAGATCGCGGACGGTATTGCTGCTTATATGGACCGGAATGGATATGCGGCCGTACCGGAGATGGTAGGAATTGTGAAATAGCGTTGTGCCGGAGTGAAAGAGAGCAAAACCAGAGGCGTATCGTTTAGATGCGCCTCTTTTTCAAAACTCAGAAGGGTAGGAGGGACAGACGATGACAGATTTAGAACAAAAGCTCAACTCAGGGAAAGTATATCAGGTGATAGCCCAGGAAAATCAGGATCCTCGGTTTTCCGAGTATCTGGAAAAGATGGAGAAGTACAATACTCTGGGATATACAGAAAGAGCAGAAAAAGAGAAACAGCAGATTTTAAAAGAGCTGTTTGCGGAAATTGGAAACAATTCCTACATTCAGGCACCGTATCATGCGATGTGGGGAGGCCGGCATGTCCACCTTGGAAAAAACGTATATATCAATTTTAACTGCACTTTTGTCGATGACGCACAGGTCTATATCGGAGATGATACGCTGATTGCTCCGAATGTGACGATTATCACTGCTTCCCATCCGATTTCTCCGGCACTGCGGGCACAGAAATATGGATGTAACTGGCCGGTTTTCATCGGAAAAAATGTCTGGATCGCTTCCAATGTTACTATTCTTCCGGGCGTTACGATCGGAGATAATTCGGTTATCGGGGCCTGCTCTGTGGTGACAAAAGATATTCCGGCCAATGTGGTCGCAATGGGAACTCCGGCAAAAGTAGTCAGAGAGATCACACCGGACGATGACATCTATTATGATCATGGAAAGCTGATTGCTGAAAATATGGCGTAAACAGAAAGAGCGGAGAACTTACAGAAAAAGATGAATCGACTCAGGTGGTAAACTGGCGGGGCAGGAGAGAGACAATGAATGGGATTTTAATCAGGAGGAATGTATGAAGAACTATTATGGTAGTTTATGTACAGAGATGTATGAAATTTTACATGAGAGTGCGCCTGGGGATGAATTGAATTTTTATCTTTCCTATGCGGAGAAAGGAATGTCAATTTTGGAACCTTTATGTGGAAGCGGAAGGTTTTTGATCCCATTTTTAGAAAGAGGGTTTGAAATCTGTGGTCTCGATTTGTCCGAAGAGATGCTTGCGAAACTAAAAAAGAAGGCGCCTCAAGCTAAATTTTTTCAGGGAAATATATTGGAGTATGAATCGAAAGAAAAATTTGATTATATTTTCATTTCATCAGGATCGGTGTCACTATTTACGGACATAGACGTATGTAAAAAGATATTGTGGAAAATGAAAGAATTATTAAAGCCGGGAGGGAAATTCGTTTTTGCAGTCGACTCTATAAAAGATCGGTGTGAGGATGACGAGGAATACAAAACGTCTATAGAGGTGAAGACAAAAGAGGGATTTGACCTTGTATTGAAAGGAAAAAATCGATTCGATGAGGAGACCAATACACAGTATTCTCCAAGTGTTTATGAATTATACCGTGGTTCGGAATTATTACAGAAGGAAGAGATGGATTTCCAGACCCACCTTTATGAATTGGGGGAATTGGAACCGTATCTGGAGGAGATCGGATTTTCCAAGGTGACGGTGTATTGTTCTTATGAGAAAGAAATTGCACAGAATAATGAAACAAATATGTTTTTATATGAATGTTCATTATAATTGGAGAAAGAAAGTTAGAAACGTATAATCCGGTTATATAAAAAGCATGGATTATTGTTATAGTGGGTGTAAAACACCCAAAATCGGGGAGGAAATTTAGGATCATGGAACAAACAGAACAGGGATTGTCCTGTGGAGGTATGAAAGATGAGAAGTGAAAAAGAAATGATGGAGCTGATTCTTAGCGTGGCCAGGAAGGATGAGCGTATCCGTGCGGTTTACATGAATGGATCCAGAACAAACCCGAATGTGAAAAAGGATATTTTTCAGGATTATGATATTGTGTATGTTGTGAAGGAAAACAGGCCCTTTTATGAAGACGAAAGATGGATCGACCGATTTGGAGAACGACTTTATATGCAATGTCCAGAAAAGATGGATAAGGATCGCGGACAGGCAGTGGATCTCGATCAATGTTTTGGATGGCTGATGCAGTTTCAGGATGGAAACAGGCTGGATCTGCATGTTGTCCCAGTAGAAAAAGCAAATGTCATGGAGGATAAGCTTTGCGTGATTTTACTTGACAAAGACCATATTCTCCCATCGATCCAGCCGCCGACAGATGAGGATTACTGGATCAGAAAGCCTTCAGAGCCGGAGTTTCTGGCTTGTGCAAATGAGTTCTGGTGGTGCCTCAACAATGTGGCAAAAGGATTGTGGAGGGAAGAAATTCCCTATGTACACGCAATGTATACGGAAGGAAGTCACGCCCAGCTTCTTAAAATGCTTAACTGGAAAGTCGGATATGAAAATGGATTTTGTCTGTCCACCGGAAAAGCATCGAAATATCTGAAAGATTATCTGCCCGAGAATTTGTGGGGAAGATTTTTGAAAACATATATCACGGGTGATATTCCGCAGATATGGGATGCTATGTTCATCATGTGTGATCTGTTCCAAGAGACGGCGACAGAACTTGGCGGACGACTGGGCTATGCATACAATATCCAGGAAGCAGAGGCGAGTTATCAATATGTAAAACATGTTCGGACGTTACCCAAAGACGCCAAAGGGGTATTTTAAAACAAATAGGAAACGTGATAAAACTTCCATAGAGAAGGGGATGTAGAAAGGTGGGGGGCCTAAGAAATTGCAGGCTCTACCAGCGGAGGAAATTTATGAAAAGAAAAGTACAGGAATATTTTTTCTATTTTATGTTGTATTCTATTTTAGGATGGATCTATGAAGTGTTTCTGGAAGTCGTCATTTATAAGTGGGGATTTTCTAACAGGGGCGTTTTATTCGGTCCATATTGCGTTATATATGGAGTGGGGGCTCTTGTTTTGATTATTTTATTGGGAAAAGCAAAACAAAAAGCGGTACATATTGGGAAATGGAATGTGACGCCGATTTTGATTTTTATTGCAATCATAGGAATTACTACAGTGATCGAATTGATTGGAAGTTATATTATGGAATTCACAAGGGGAGAATGGCTGTGGGATTATACGAGGTTCCGGTTTAATTATCAGGGGCGTATTGCCTTGAATCCAAGTATCCGTTTTGGAATCGGAGGTATGATTTTCTTATATGTGTTGCAGCCGATTTTTGTCAAACTAACAGAAAAGATGAATAGAAGATTGTTTGAAAAGATTGTCGCTATTATGGGGATTCTGTTTGCGGCAGACGTTCTCGTATTGATCATCAAATAAAAAAGTAAAATCGTTCAAAGAATGTAAGCAGGCAGGTTCCTCAATCCTTGGCGGGTAATTGAAATGAAGGGGATTCTATGTTAGAATGGAAAAGATTTAAAGTACAATGTAAATCATAGCTGGCGAAAGATAAAACAGGGCGTATAAGCCTGATTATATAGGAGGTTGAAACAGATGGAAACTTATAAGAAAGAATTTATCGAGTTTATGGTGCAGAGTGATGTGCTCAAGTTTGGAGAGTTTACTTTGAAGAGCGGAAGAAAGTCCCCGTTTTTTATGAACGCAGGAGCTTATGTGACAGGGGCTCAGTTAAAGAGACTGGGAGAATACTACGCAGAGGCGATTCACGATAATTACGGTGATGATTTTGACGTGCTTTTCGGACCAGCATATAAGGGGATTCCTCTTGCTGTCGTGACAGCAATCGCTTACAGTGAGTTATATGGCAGGGAAGTGCGTTACTGTTCCGACAGGAAAGAGGAAAAGGATCACGGCGCGGACAAGGGAAGCTTTCTTGGGAGTAACTTACAGGACGGTGACCGTGTAATTATGATTGAGGATGTAACGACTTCGGGAAAATCCATGGAGGAGACTGTGCCGAAAGTAAAAGGGGCTGCGGACGTCACGATTAAAGGACTGATGGTTTCCTTAAACCGCATGGAAGTCGGAAAAGGAGGGGAAAAATGCGCCCTTGATGAGATAAAGGATCTGTATGGTTTTGATACCGCTGCGATCGTGACGATGGAAGAGGTTGTCGAGCACCTCTACAATCGGCCATGTCAGGGTCGGATTGTAATTGATGATGCATTAAAATCAGCGATTGACGCATATTATGAACAGTACGGAGTAAAATAGGGAGGCTTGTGATTATGGAAGAAAAGGTATATCGCAGCATGGGAGTCATTGGCGCATGTAATCTTGCGGTGGGAATCATTCTGATTGTCGTCGGAGTGGCATGTGGGATTCTTTCTATTATAGGAGGAGCACGGTTATTCAAAAATCAGAAGATGCTGACATTTTAAGGCGGTGCCGGATTGTGAGAACTCGGGAAAGAAAGTGGCTTCGCCGTTTTGGCAAATTGTTGTTTCTTCTTTATATTGTGTTTCTGTTCTGGTTTCTGTTGTTTTCGGACTGGTACGGCCGCGGCGGGGAGATGCGGGAGTACCACTATAATCTGGAACTGTTCCGTGAGATCCGGAGATTTTGGACGTATCGGGAGCAACTGGGATTTCTGGCCTTTGCCAATCTGGCGGGAAATGTACTGATTTTTGTGCCGTTTGGTTTCTTTATGCCGATGGCGAGCAGATCCTGGAACCGGAGTTTTTTTCTTACGGTATTTTACAGTTTTGGAATTAGTTTTTTTGTGGAAGTCTTTCAGCTCCTTACAAAAGTAGGGAGCTTTGATGTCGATGATATGCTGTTGAACACAGCCGGGGGATTGTGCGGATATATCTTGTTTGCACTGTGTAATGTAATAAGGAGAAGCTATGTGGAAGAACGAAAAGGACAACGACAGAGAAAAAAGAAGAGTAAGAGGTAGAAAAAGGCGGGAACGGGAAATAGAGAGGCGGAAGAAGTCTGCCCGGAAACGGGAGGAAAATAAAACGCCTCATGCATCCAGAGGGATTACATCCTGTATCTATGCGGGAGGATTTTTTGCGGCTCTGATTGCTATGATTGTCATTTCTGTGGCAACTGGAGGGAAGGCGCCTGCTTTTGTGGGTGGGCTTTCGATTGTAATCTTTTTCGGAGCATGGATGGGAGTGATTACCGGATTTCGGGGATTCAAAGAACGGGACAAGAATTATGTGACCTGCAAGATCGGTGTTGCCTGTAATCTGGCAATTCTGGCCTGTTTTGTAGGAATTTTTATCAGGGGGCTTTTGTAAGATGGATGAAAGTATGATGAAAGAACGGTATGCGCTGGCAAAAGAGCGACTTGGCGGGATCCTGACAGAGGAGACGGTAAAGGAGCCATACCGGGATTATTTTCAGAAGACAGCGGCATTTCTTCTGATGCTTGCTGAAGTACAGGAAAAGATACAGGGAAGAGATTGGGGATCCTTAGACCCGGAAGAATTAAATGAGGAGAATGAAAAGCTCTATCAGGATATTTTGCCGGAACGATATGGGACGAGCTACGGGAATCCGGCTTTTGCAAAAGAAACGCTCGGCGGGACGTTTGGCCCGTTCTTAAGCGCTCTTTACAGTGAGCTTCGCGGTGGGATCGTCTATGCCTTTGAAGGGCAGGTCGAGTTTCTGACGATTTTAAATGAGCTCTTTATTGAAGTCTACAATAGTTTTGAGCAGGAAGAGCCACAGTATCAGACGGTGCGGGACATTTTCTATTGGTACGCCATCGATTACTGTGAAGTATTTGCGGCACATCGTGTTCTGGAACAGATTGATACGAAGTGTTCTTTTGCTATGGATATTATCTGCGGCAGCGATTTGAGTGATCCGAAGTATTTGTACCGTTATGGAGAGTACATTTCCAAGAATGAGATTGAGACAGCGAAGTTTATCGGTGAACTTCCGGAGGAGACAGTGCGGATGATGGCTGATGTGTACACAGAGGGATTCCGCAAAGGCTTTGTGCTTGGAAACAAAGATCTGACAAAAAAGTCAACCGTAAATATTCGTTTTAAGCTTGGATTTGAACGGGTGGTGAAGCAGGCAATCGAGAACTTCCAGGCTATGGGGCTTGCTCCGACTATCTATCGATCGGGAGCCAGTGTTCTGACCAAAAGAGGTGCATCCAGAAACGGCTATTTCGGGGGAATACCGAACAAGCAGTTTGATTACGATCATAAGGATGATCAGATGTTATTTTTGGACAAGCATTACGTGGAGCGCAGACTTGAGGTCTTAAAAACTGTGTATGAGCAAAACAAAGAGCTGGCGGCAGGATTTGCAGGACCGGCTGTTATGGAGGTGTTTGGTGAAACGCCGTTTGCACCGCGCAAGAAGGAAGAAGCGCTGGCGCTTACGAAGAAGCAGGAGGAGCTTCTGCTCTCATTTGACGGGAAAGCAAGTCAGATTTCCAATACCTATATGCCGGGGGATGAGAGAAGCTTTACGATTATTTCCTACCCGGTGCCGGAAATCGGAGATCAGTTCAGGGAGATTTTCGAGGAAGTGATCCGGATCAATACCTTGGATTCAGACCTGTATTTGCAGGTACAGCAGAAGATGATCGACGCCCTGGATCGGGGAGAGGCGGTACGCATCCTTGGAACCGGGACAAACCACACAGATTTGACGGTACAGCTCTACCGTCTGAATGATCCGGAAAAGGAGACAATCTTTGAAAACTGTGTTGCGGACGTCAATATTCCAGTGGGCGAGGTCTTTACGTCCCCGGTATTACAAGGGACGAACGGCGTGCTGCATGTGAGCCGGGTATATCTAAATGGCTTACAGTACAAAGATCTGGAAATATGCTTTGCGGATGGTATGATTTCCGGGTATGGCTGTAAGAATTTTGCAGATCCGAATGTATGCCGGGACTATGTAAAGGAAAATATTCTTTTTAACCATGAGACGCTTCCGCTTGGCGAGTTTGCTATCGGAACAAATACGACAGCTTATGTGGCGGGCAGAAAGTACGGGATTGAGGAAAAGTATCCGATTCTGATCGCGGAGAAGACCGGACCGCACTTTGCGGTAGGTGATACATGTTACAGTTACAGTGAGGACACGGAGGTGTATAATCCGGACGGAAAAGAGATTGTGGCAAGAGACAATGAGGTCTCTATTCTCCGGAAAGGACATCCGGAGCAGGCGTACATGCACTGTCACACGGATATCACGATCCCATACGATGAGCTGGGTTCCATCACGGTACTTTGTGCGGATGGAAACGAGATACCGATTCTGAGGGACGGACGGTTTGTTCTTCCGGGAACGGAAGTGCTCAATAAAGCCTTTGATGGATTGAAATCATAAGCCAGGGACATTTCCAGTTATAAGAAAATATAATCACTAATACAGGCGGGCATCTGTTGACAGAGCTCGCCTGTATTAGTAAAATAACTTATAAATAGGAATTTGTTTATTTCAACAACTTATAAATCATAAACGTGGGAAAGAAAGGAAGTACACTATGCCAAAAGTAGGAATTGTAATGGGCAGTGACTCCGATATGAAAGTCATGGGTCAGGCTGCAGACATGCTGGAGAAATTAGGAGTAGAGTACGAAATGACGATTATCTCTGCTCATCGTGAGCCGGATGTATTCTATGAATATGCGAAATCCGCGGAGGACAGGGATTTTAAAGTAATTATTGCTGGAGCAGGAATGGCTGCACATCTTCCTGGTATGTGCGCTGCGATCTTTCCGATGCCGGTCATTGGTATCCCGATGACTGGAAAGGTGTTGGACGGACAAGACGCACTGTATTCTATCGTTCAGATGCCGCCTGGAATTCCGGTTGCGACCGTAGCGATCGACGGAGGGAAGAATGCGGCGATCCTTGCGGCAAAGATTCTTGCCACATCTGATCCGGAGCTGTTGCAGAGACTCAAAGACTTTTCCAAAGAGATGAAAGAGGAAGTCGAGGCAAAGGCAGAAAGGCTTGCAAAGCTCGGACATAAGGAATACATGGCTCAGAAAGCCGCGAAATAAACTAAAAAACACGATCTGATGGAGGAACGATCATGGATTATAAGAACGCAGGTGTGGATATCGAAGCAGGTTACAAGTCAGTGGAGCTGATGAAGGAGCACATCAAAAAGACGATGCGCCCTGAAGTCATCGGGGGACTTGGTGGATTTTCCGGTGCTTTCTCACTGGAGAAGATCAAGGAGATGGAAGAGCCTGTATTATTGTCCGGTACAGACGGATGTGGAACCAAGGTAAAGCTCGCCATGGTTTTGGACAAGCATGACACAATCGGAATTGATGCAGTGGCAATGTGTGTCAATGATATTGCGTGTGCAGGAGGAGAGCCTCTATTCTTCCTGGATTATATCGCATGTGGAAAAAATGAGCCGGAAAAGATCGCTGCCATCGTAAGCGGTGTGGCAGAGGGCTGTGCACAGTCCGGCGCTGCTCTGATTGGAGGAGAGACGGCAGAACATCCGGGCCTGATGGCAGAGGACGAATACGATCTGGCAGGATTTGCTGTTGGTGTCTGTGATAAGAAAGATATGATTACCGGGGAACACTTAAAGGAAGGCGACGTACTGATCGGCCTTGCTTCTTCCGGTGTACATAGTAACGGATTCTCTCTTGTAAGAAAAGTATTCGATATGAGCAGGGAGTCTATGGAGACTTACCATGAACGTCTGGGATGTACTCTTGGTGAGGCTCTGCTTGCCCCGACCCGGATTTATGTAAAAGTATTAAAGACCATCCGGGAAGTAGGAGTGACCGTCAAGGCATGCAGCCATATCACAGGAGGCGGCTTCTATGAGAATGTACCACGTATGTTAAAAGAGGGCACCCACGCCGTAATCCGCAAGGACAGTTATGAAGTACCGGTTATCTTCGATATGCTTGCAAAGGAGGGCGACATCGAGGAGCACATGATGTATAATACATTCAACATGGGAATCGGAATGGTAATCGTTGTAGACGAGCAGGATGTGGAGGCTGCACTGTCCGCTGTCAAAGCGGCAGGCGACAAGGGCTTTGTCATCGGAACGATTCAGGCAGGAGAAAAAGGAGTCACATTATGCTAAGAGTGGCGGTACTGGTATCCGGGGGCGGCACCAATTTACAGGCCATTCTGGATGCGGTTAAGGCAGGAACGATCGACAATACCGAGGTTGTCGGGGTGATCAGCAACAATAAAAACGCGTATGCGCTGATAAGAGCTCAGAAAGCGGGGATTGAAGCGCACTGCGTTTCTCCAAAGGATTTTGAAGAGCGTGGGGAGTTTAATGCGGCACTTATGGATACGATTGATGCGTTGTGCCCGGACTTGATTGTACTTGCGGGATTTTTGGTGGTAATTCCGTCAGAACTCATCCGTAAATATGAAAACCGGATCATCAATATCCATCCGTCCTTGATTCCGTCTTTTTGTGGGAAAGGTTATTACGGTCTGAAAGTTCACGAAGCGGCACTGGCCCGTGGCGTGAAAGTAACCGGAGCGACGGTGCATTTTGTGGATGAAGGGACGGATACGGGGCCGATTCTTCTCCAGAAAGCGGTGGAAGTACGCACGGGTGATACGCCTGAAGTGCTCCAGCGGCGTGTGATGGAGGAGGCCGAGTGGAGGATTCTGCCTGAGGCGATCCAGTTGATAGCCAATGGAAAGGTAGCTGTCAAAGACGGACAGGTTATGATTCAGAAATAGAGAGTAAAAGGGTATTGGATGCAATAGAGATCAGCAATACCCTTTTTCTGGTTGATACGAGAAGGAGGATGTCAGATGAAAGTAATGATTGTAGGAGGCGGCGGCAGAGAACATGCGATTGCAATGAGCGTAGCAAAGAGTGAGAGGGTAGAGAAGATTTACTGTCTGCCGGGGAACGCGGGGATCGAGGCAGTGGCGCAGTGCGTGCCGATCGGCCCGATGGAGTTTGAGAAAATCCGGGATTTTGCAAAGGAGCAGAAGATCGACTTAGCGGTGATCGGAATGGATGATCCTCTGGTGGGAGGCCTGACTGATATTCTGGAGGCGGAAGGAATCCGTACATTCGGACCCCGAAAAAATGCTGCCATTCTCGAAGGAAGTAAGGCTTTTTCTAAGGATCTGATGAAAAAATATCAAATTCCAACTGCTGCCTACGAAAATTTTGATAATGCAGACGATGCGCTTTGTTATCTGGAGAGAGCAAGCTACCCGATCGTACTCAAAGCAGACGGTCTTGCACTTGGAAAGGGCGTTCTGATCTGTAAAAGTTTTGAAGAAGCGAAAGCGGGCGTCAAAGAGATCATGTTGGATAAGAAATTCGGGGCTTCCGGAAATACAATGGTTGTGGAAGAGTTTATGACTGGAAGAGAAGTTTCTGTGCTGTCTTTCGTGGACGGAAAAACAGTAAAGACAATGACGTCCGCCCAAGACCACAAGCGTGCGAAAGATGGGGATGAGGGACCAAATACCGGAGGAATGGGGACCTTTTCTCCAAGTCCGTTCTATACAGAAGAAATCGCACAGTATTGTGAAGAACATATCTTCCAGCCGACGGTGGATGCAATGCGCACGGAAGGCCGGGAATTCAAAGGCATCATTTTCTTTGGCCTGATGTTGACGGAGGACGGGCCGAAGGTACTGGAGTATAATGCAAGATTCGGTGATCCGGAAGCACAGGTTGTTCTTCCAAGAATGAAAACGGATATTGTGGATGTAATGGAAGCCTGCATCGACGGAACGCTCGATCAGGTGAACCTGGAGTTTGAAGATAATGCGGCGGTTTGCGTTGTGCTGGCGTCCGATGGTTATCCGTTGGCATACGAGAAAGGGATTCCAATCGAAGGTTTTGAGAAGTTTGAAGGGAAAGACGGATATTATTGTTTCCACGCCGGCACGAAGAAAAATGAGCAGGGGCAGATTGTCACCAATGGAGGACGTGTCCTTGGAATTACGGCAAAGGGAGCTGATCTAAAAGAAGCGAGGAAGAATGCCTATGCAGCGACGGAGTGGATTTCCTTTGCTAATAAGTACATGCGCAACGATATTGGAAAGGCGATCGATGAGGTGTAAGTAAAGATGAAAAGAGAATATTCATAGAGAAATGGGCAGGGCAGATGCAGGAAAAATGGCGTCCGTCTTGCCTTTTTAATTTGTTGACTCGGATTGCAAAAGGAGATGGAAGGGCATATAATAAGAAGAATGAAAAGAAAAGGAGAAAAACAGATGGTTTATGAGAATATACTTGAGGCGGCGGGGAATACTCCATTGATTCGTCTGCATCATATGACAGGAGAGGAGGATGCTCAGATTTTTGTGAAGTATGAGGCAGTAAATGTGGGTGCCTCTATTAAGACGAGGACGGCCCTTGGTATGATCAAAGCGGCCGAAAGAGAAGGAAAGATCACCAAGGAGACGATCATCGTGGAGCCGACCAGCGGTAACCAGGGGATTGGTCTGGCACTGATTGGGGCAGTGCGTGGATACCGTACCATTATCATCATGCCGGATTCCGTCAGTGAAGAGCGCAGAAAGCTGGTCAGACAGTATGGAGCCGAGGTTCGGCTGATCCACGATGCCGGAAATATCGGAGAATGTATCCGGGAGTGCATGGATACTGCTCTTCGCATGGCAGCAGAAGATCCTCGTATCTTTGTGCCTCAGCAGTTTGAGAATCAAAATAATGTCCGTGTTCATTATGAGTGGACGGGGAAGGAGATTTTGGAGCAGGCAGATTGTAAGGTGGACGGATTTTGCTCCGGTATCGGAACAGGAGGAACAATTTCAGGAGTCGGAAAGGCATTAAAAGAGGCAAATCCAAAGACTCTTATCTGGGCTGTGGAACCGGAGCAGGCGGCGATTCTGTCCGGTAAAGAAGTGGGAAGTCATTTGCAGATGGGGATCGGAGACGGTCTTGTGCCAAAGATTCTGAACCAGCAGATTTATGATGATATTGTCATTATCACAGACGAGGAGGCTCTGAAAACCGCAAAAGATCTTGCGGCAAAGGAGGGGCTCATGTGCGGCATCACAGGAGGCACGAATGTGGCGGCAGCGCAGAAGATGGCCAGGAAACTCGGAAAGGGGAAGACCATTGTCACGATCTTGCCGGATACTGCGGAGCGTTATTTTTCCACACCACTTTTTGACGAGCAGTAGGATGCGGGGAAAAATCTTTTCTTGCAAAACCGTGACATCTGTTATATTATGAATGTAACAAACGAAAGAAAAGGGTGAAGTGTTTATGAAAGAAATTATGATCGAGATTGATTTTAACAGCGACGAGGCTATTTATATGCAGCTCCGCAATCAGATCATTATGGGGATCGCGCTTTCTGCGGTTCGGGATGGGGACACACTTCCCTCGGTCAGGAAGCTTTCAGAGCAGATTGGCGTGAATATGCACACGGTCAACAAGGCATATGCCGTACTGAAACAGGAGGGGTTTATTCAGCTTGACAGAAGAAGAGGTGCAGTGATTGCAGTCAGTGAGGATAAGCTTCAGGCGCTGGAAGATATGAAACAGCAACTCCGCATGGTGCTTGCACGAGGCTACTGTAAGAATATCACACGGGAGGAAGTACACAAGCTGGTGGATGAGATTTTCCACGAATACGAGACCGAGTAATTCAGATCAGGAGGACAGACATGGAAAACAGATATACAAAGCAGGCCCGGGAAGCTCTGGATGCGGCCGAGGTTTATGCAAAGGAATTGAAGCATCCTTATATTGGTACGGAGCATCTGCTTATGGGACTGAGGACTTCCATTTCCGGGGTGGCGGCTCAGGTGTTGGAGATGAACGGCCTGAGAGAGGAAGATGTGCGTAAGGTTGTCGGAGAGCTTGTCTCAAGAGTCGGAGATGAGCCTTTTTCAGGAAGGCCAAAGGAGAGCCCGAGACTTAAGTTTATTTTGGAAGAAGGGTGGAAGATGGCAGAGCGCTTCCGGATGCCGGAAGTAGGGACGGAGCATCTGCTGCTTGCCATTGTGCGGGATACAGACTGTGTGGCAGCCCGTATTCTTATTACACTGAATATCAATCTTCAGAAAATTATGCAGGACTGCCTGACGACTATCGGGGAAAATCCGAAAGCTCTGTCAGACCGTGGTGATGGCACAGGCAAAGGCTCTGTGTTGGAGCAATTCTGTACCGATCTGAATGCTCTTGCGGAAGACGGTAAGCTGGATCCGGTGGTCGGCCGGGAAGAGGAGATGCAGAGACTGATGCAGATCTTAAGCCGCAGGACGAAGAATAATCCGTGTATGGTCGGGGAGCCGGGAGTCGGTAAGACGGCTATCATTGAGGGGATCGCGCAGCGGATCGCGAAAGAAGCGGTTCCGGAGAAGATGAGGGACAAACGGATCTTCTCCTTGGATTTGGCGGCGCTGATCGCCGGTTCCAAGTACAGGGGAGAGTTTGAGGAGCGGATGAAGAGGCTGGTCGGAGAAGTCCGGGCTGCCGGTAATATCATCCTTTTTCTCGATGAGATTCATACGGTTGTGGGTGCAGGGGGAGCAGAGGGCGCCATGGATGCGTCCAATATTCTCAAGCCATCTCTGGCAAGAGGGGAGATTCAGCTTATTGGAGCTACGACGATCACGGAATACCGGAAGTATATTGAGAAGGATGCCGCTTTGGAGCGCAGGTTTCAGCCGGTGATGGTGGAGGAGCCGTCAAAAGAAGAGACGATCAGGATTCTGGAAGGGATCCGGGGAAAATACGAGGTACATCACAGAATTGAGATCAGTCAGGAGGCCATTCGGGCTGCGGTGATGCTTTCTGACCGGTATATCAGTGATCGTTTTTTGCCGGACAAGGCTATCGACGTGCTGGATGAGGCGTGTTCGAAAGCTGCTCTTAGGGGATACAAGATGCCGGAACAGATAGAAGATCTGGAGCAGATTATCGGGGAACTGAACCAGGAGCTGGAGGACGCCATTAAAGAGAGAAATATGGAGAAGGCTGCTCTCCTTGCAGCAGACAAAAATCAGATTAATGAGAAATTAAAACGGGCGAAAGCCAGAAGAGAGCGGCAGCAGCAAAAGCTCCGTATCGCTCTGACGGAGGGAGATATTGCGGACGTAGTATCCGAATGGACGCGGATTCCGGTTCAGCGGCTTGCTCAGTCTGAGACGGAGCGGCTGAAAAAGCTGGAGGCGACTCTCCATAAGAGAGTGATCGGACAGGAGGATGCGGTAAGTGCAGTAGCAAGAGCTGTCAAGAGGGGGCGTGTAGGTCTCAAAGATCCGTCACGGCCGGTGGGCTCATTTTTGTTCCTGGGACCGACCGGAGTCGGAAAGACCGAACTTTCCAAGGCACTTGCAGAGGCTCTCTTTGGGAATGACGAGTCGATGATTCGAATCGACATGTCCGAATATATGGAGAAACACAGTGTGTCAAAGTTAATCGGTTCCCCTCCGGGATATGTAGGACACGAAGACGGAGGACAGCTCAGTGAGAAAGTCAGAAGACATCCGTATTCGGTGGTACTCTTTGACGAGATTGAGAAAGCCCACCCGGATGTGTTCAATATCCTGCTTCAGGTATTGGATGACGGTCATATCACAGATTCCCAGGGGCGGAAGGTAGATTTCCGTAATACGGTCATTATTATGACGTCTAATGCCGGAGCCCAGTCCATCGTGGACGCGAAACGTCTGGGATTCAATACGGTACAGGACGAGAAGGAAGATTACAAGAAGATGCAGAGCAATGTGATGGATGAGGTGAAGCGCATTTTCCGTCCGGAGTTCCTAAACCGGATCGATGAGATCATTGTATTCCATGCGCTTACTGAAAGCGAGCTGGAGAAAATCGTTGGGCTTTTGTGTCAGGATCTGATTCAGAGAGCAAAAGAGCAGCTTGATATTACCTTAAAGATCAAAAGCGCCGCAAAGAAACTGATAGCGGAGGCAGGCACGGACCGTAAATATGGGGCAAGACCGCTCAAGCGTGCCTTACAGACGAAGCTTGAGGATCCACTGACGGAGGCAATTTTAAATGGTGAGATCAAACGGAGCGATCTGGTGGAGACAGGTGTTTCTAAAAATGAGATAAAATTTTCGGTGAAAGAGACAAAGAACTAGAAAAAAAGAATCGTTTATTATATAATGAGACTACGGTAAATATAAGATACGACCAGGAGGAAAAAGACATGACAGCAGTCAAAGAGTTACTGAGGGCGAATGAAGATGGAACGATCAGCTTCGGCGATTATACCTTATCTTCCAAGACGAAGAAGGAAGGATTCGAGTTTGAGGGAGACATTTATAAGGTAAAGACATTTTCGGAGATTACAAAGCTGGAAAAGAACGGCATGTTCGTCTATGAATCGGTCCCGGGAACTGCGGTAGAGCAATTTCGTGCGGAGGAAAGCGGAGTGTCTTTCCATGTGAGCGGGAACGAGGATGCTCAGTTTACACTGGAGCTGGAGGCAGACAGCGAGTACACGGTATATCTGGATGATGTGAATGCGGGAAAGATGAAGACAAACCTGAGCGGGAAATTAAGTGTCAGTACAGAGCTGCAGCCGGATCAGACTGTTTGTGTGAAGATTATAAAGGCTTAATACAAAGAGAAGGCAAAATGCTGCAAAGATCAGAGAATGGCTTTGCGGCATTTTTTCTTTGAACGATGTCTTTCAGGGACAAAGAGTCTGGTGTCGGGAAAAGAGTTCGGAATTAGAAAGAGGAAATGTGATGGCTAAAGCAAAAAAAACAGTATTTTTCTGTCAGAACTGTGGACATGAGGAAGCCAAGTGGTTGGGACAGTGTCCAGTCTGCAAGGAATGGAATACATTTGTAGAAGAGAAAAAGTTGCCTGAGAAAGGGAGTGAGTCGGGAATCCGCAGAAAGGCAGAGCCCATTTCCCTTTCCAGGATTGAGACGAAAGGCGAGGAGCGGATCCGGACAGAGATGGAAGAGTTGGACCGTGTACTTGGCGGAGGGATTGTGAAGGGATCTCTGGTGCTGGTAGGGGGAGATCCTGGCATTGGGAAATCCACCCTTTTACTACAAGTCTGCCGGATTTTAGGGGAGAAAGGTGAGGAGATCATCTATATTTCCGGAGAGGAATCCGCAAGACAGATTAAGCTTAGAGCCGACCGGATGGGAAAGTTTGACGATCGGCTTTCTCTGTTGTGTGAAACGAATTTGGAGACGATCGAGGAAGTTATCCGAACAAAGAAGCCGCATATTGCGGTCATTGACTCCATTCAGACAATGTACAGCGAGGAGATTGGATCCGCTCCGGGAAGTGTGTCCCAGGTGCGGGAGGCAACAAATACCCTGATGCACCTGGCAAAGGGAATGGGCATTACAATCTTTATTGTCGGGCATGTAACCAAAGAGGGGACGGTGGCAGGCCCAAGGGTACTGGAACACATGGTGGACACAGTGTTGTATTTTGAAGGAGACCGTCATGCTTCCTACCGGATTCTCAGAAGTGTGAAGAACCGATTCGGATCCACCAATGAGATCGGCGTGTTTGAGATGCGGGAGAACGGACTTCAGGAGGTGAAGAATCCGTCTGAATTTATGCTGAACGGCCGGCCGGAACACGCTTCCGGTTCGGTTGTCGCCTGTTCCATGGAAGGAACGAGACCGATTCTGCTTGAGATTCAGGCTCTCGTATGCCGGACAAACTTCGGGATGCCGAGGCGTACAGCGGCGGGGACTGACTACAACCGGGTCAATCTTCTGATGGCGGTGCTGGAAAAAAGGCTGGGTATGGCGCTTGCGGACTGTGACGCTTATGTAAATATAGCAGGGGGGATCCGGATGAATGAGCCGGCTATTGACCTGGGCATCGTTCTGGCTCTTGTCTCCAGCTATCAGAACAAGCCGGTGGATCCATATACGATTGTCTTCGGAGAGGTTGGATTAAGCGGAGAAGTCCGGGCAGTCAGTATGCCAAAGCAGAGAGTCATGGAGGCAAAGAAACTTGGATTTCATACCTGTATTCTGCCAGGGGTCTCTGTAGAGAGTGTCGGAGAAGTGTCGAAGATGAAAATAATTGGTGTGAAAAATGTGAGCGAAGCGATACAGCATTTATAAAAAACTGTTGACAAACATACCAGTAGTATGATAAATTCGAAACATACCAAAAGTATGTAAAAGGAAGTGAGCGGAAATGGCACGAAACAAGCATCCCGAGGAGACGGTTGGCCGGATCCTGGATGTGGCAAGCCGCCTGTTTCTGGAGAAGGGATACGAGCATACCTCTATTCAGGATATCATCAACAACTTGGGAGGACTGAGCAAGGGAGCGATTTACCATCATTTTAAGTCAAAAGAGGAGATCCTGATTGCGGTAACAGACAGGATGACCGCAGAATCCAATCACATGTTGGCACAGATTCGGGATGCTTCCGGACTTAATGGAAGAGAAAAACTGAGGTGGATTTTTAAAGCCTCCATCAATCGGCCTGTCCAAAATGACATTTTTTCTGTAGCGCCGGATTTTCGAAATAATCCAAGACTTCTGGACAGTCTTTTACGGGAGAGCGTGGAAGAGGTGGCGCCGCAGTACATTCTTCCGATTATTCGGGAGGGGATTGAAGACGGATCGATTCAGACCGAATATCCGGAACAGTTGGCGGAATTGATTATGTTAGCAGCCAATATTTGGATGAATCCGATGGTATTTGACAGCAGTCCGCAGGAGTCCTTAGGTAAATTTATGGTGTTCCGGCAGATGATGAGCGGACTTGGTGTTGATATTGTGGATGAAGAGATGATTCGGAGACTGGCAGAACTGACGGACATTTACAATCGGAGAAAATAAAAAGGGAGCCTGCCCTGAAGAAAGGGCAGTTTTCTTTTAAATTTATACATACCGACGTTTGGTATTAAAAGGAGGAAAAAGATGATTGTTGTAAGAGGAATCGGTATCGATAAAAATTTCGGGGCAGAACCAGTGCTTTCGCAGTGCAGTATCTCCCTTCAAAAAGGTGAAATCTATGGTCTCGTCGGGATCAACGGAGCCGGAAAGACGACACTGATGAAAATTCTGCTTGGACTGCAAAGACCGGATGAGGGAATTGTCGAGTTGTTTGGGAAGGAGCCAAGTGAGGACAGAGGGTATCTGCTAAAAATCGGGAGTATGATCGAGAGACCAGTTTTTTATGAGCATCTCAATGCTATAGAGATACTGGAAATGCATCTCAGATATATGGGAAAAGAAGCTTCAGTGTCCGGGATGCTCGATCGTGTCGGATTGTATCATGCCAGAAAAAAGCCGGTGTCCAGTTATTCCCTTGGTATGAAGCAGAGGCTGGGATTTGCGAGAGCCTTGATTCACCGCCCTGAACTGCTTGTTCTGGATGAACCACTGAATGGGATGGATCCAGTAGTAGCGGCAGAGATGATCCAGATGTTGAAAGAAGCGGCACAGAATGGAGCGGCTATTCTTCTCTCAAGTCATATGCTTGGTGAAATGCGAAAGACGGCAGACCGGATTGGGGTTCTGACAGGTGGATGTATCCGACGTGAAATTACGGAGAAAGAAGAGATCCGGGATCATCCGCAGGAGATGGAAGAAGAGTTGGTGACGTTGATGAGGGGAGGCGTAACAGATGAGAAAACTGTATGACTTGGAAAAGGAGAAAATTTGCTGGAGACCCTGGATGATTTCCGGTGTCGGGATCTGGACGGGGCTTGTGGCAATGGGACTTTTATTGTTTGCCGTAGCCTGTTCGGAGGGAACGGGAGGCGGACAGCCATCAGAAGATCTGATTTTGTTTAGCTGGGAGGGACAAATCGCCCTATTGTCAGCGCTTGATTTTGCCTGTGGGAGCATTTTTGCCGCAGCACTGGCCTCCCGTGTGGTAGTACGGGACTATGGGAAAGACTATGCATCCGTTTTGCTTCTTTATCCAATGAACAGAAAAAGGATGTTTCGGGCGAAAGAGCTGCTGATTAGTTTGCGTACTGTGCTTTTATGTTTGCCGGCACTTCTGATTGCCACAGGAATTCTGGCATTTGTGGCGGCAGTGGCGAGGGTTCGCCTTTCAATACAGTCTCCTTGGTTTTGGATCAGTGTCCCGGCAGCAGGACTTCTTGTCGGATTGATGGCGTCAGCAGTTGGTATGATTTCCGCTTATGCCGGATGGAAACGGAAATCCCAAATGGCCAGTATTGTCTGCGGGATTCTGATTGTATGTCTGGTGTCAAACGGGATTGTCATCATGCCAAAGTATCTGACAGCGGTTCTGATGGGAATGGCAGTTTTTATTTGTGTGTTCGCCGGAGTGCTGTGTGGGAAATTGGAACAGAATATAGAAAAAATGGAGGTATAGGGATATGAAAGAGAAAGGATTTTCTAAAGATTTTATTATGGTAGTAATTGGACAGATTATCTCTCTGTTCGGAAACGCAGCACTCCGGTTTGCGCTCCCATTATATCTGCTCAATCAGACCGGGTCGTCGGCACTCTATGGCACTGTAACTGCCTGTGCGTTTCTTCCGTCCATCGCAATGTCACCTATTGGAGGAATTGTGGCAGACCGGGTAAATAAACGAAATATTATGGTGGCACTTGATTTTTTGACAGCTGCGGTTGTTGGAGGACTTGCGGTTTGCCTTAGGTTTGGAAACGAGGTGCTGCTGATTGCGCTGACACTGATGCTTTTATATGGAATTGCAGGAGCATATCAGCCGTCTGTGCAGGCAGCTATCCCAGTGCTTGTCAGACAGGAGAAGGTGATGAGTGCAACTTCTATTATTAATACAGTAAGTTCACTTTCCTCCCTGACCGGTCCGGTTCTCGGTGGAATTCTATACAGTATGTATGGCCTGGTTCCGGTGCTCATATTATGCACCACTTGTTTCTTTGCCTCTGCGGTAATGGAAATATTTATACATATTCCTTACCAGAAACCAGAAAAACATGACCACATTGTTAGGATTCTGAAAACAGATTTTGCACAGGGAATCCATTTTGCATGGAAAGAAAATCGGAAGATCGGGGAAGTTGTGCTGATTATCTGTGGAATCAATCTTTTTTTATCTGCTATGATGATTGTAGGAATCCCATATCTTGTGACAGAAGTACTGGAACTGGCAAATCAGCTTTGTGGTTTTGCGGAAGGCGCCCTTGCGGCCGGTGGACTTGTAGGAGGAATTTGTGCGGGTATTTTTGCAAAGAGACTGAAATTCAGTCAGGCTGGAAATCAGATTATGGCTGCGGCAGCGAGTGTCTTCCCGATGGCAATCATTCTTTTTTTACCGGTTTCGGCAATAGTAGTCTATGGAGTAATGATGGTATGCTGTTTTGGGATTATGATGTTTGCTACTATTTTCACTGTACAGATGATATCCTATGTACAGATCGTAACGCCCCGCAATCTGACGGGGAAGGTCATTGCCCTTGTTCTGATGGTATCCACCTGTTCTCAGCCTCTTGGAAATGCGATGTATGGGATTCTATTTGAACTGTGTCGGGGAGCAGAAGCATTTGTCGTACTGTTTTCAGGAATTGTGTCATTTGCGCTTGCGGCTGTGACAAGAAAAAGCTTTCAGAGTATGGAGACAGAATATAGAAATGCATAAAGAAAAAAGATAAAAAAAGTCGAAAAAAGAAGTTGACATTTATAAGCACAGATGATATGATATAACACGTTCCGCTGATAAGTGTCAGAACAAAACATCAAATGCAGATGTCTGGCCCGGGCGGATCCCGGATAGAGAGACCGGGACGCCGGATCAGAAAAATGGAAAAAAGATGAAAAAACACTTGACACAGAGGAACAGATATGATAATCTAATATAGCTGTCGCGAGACAGCGCTCAGAACTTTGATAACTGAACAATAGACAACGATCCCTGAAAATTCAAGAGAATTATTCAGAACAGGAACTTTAAGTTCCACAAACCAGACAACAGTAACGGGATAGATTAGCGAGAGTTGATCTTGACCAGAAGCAAGCAATGGTAAGGAAGCTCCTGCGATACTGGATTTGCAAGCGAGACTTGCTCATCAAGTCATCGAGGAGCGTAAACGAACATAGGATCCGAAAAGACCGGATCCAAGTTCTTATTACGAGAGTTTGATCCTGGCTCAGGATGAACGCTGGCGGCGTGCCTAACACATGCAAGTCGAGCGAAGCGCTGTTTTCAGAATCTTCGGAGGAAGAGGACAGTGACTGAGCGGCGGACGGGTGAGTAACGCGTGGGCAACCTGCCTCATACAGGGGGATAACAGTTAGAAATGACTGCTAATACCGCATAAGCGCACAGGACCGCATGGTGTAGTGTGAAAAACTCCGGTGGTATGAGATGGACCCGCGTCTGATTAGGTAGTTGGTGGGGTAAAGGCCTACCAAGCCGACGATCAGTAGCCGACCTGAGAGGGTGACCGGCCACATTGGGACTGAGACACGGCCCAAACTCCTACGGGAGGCAGCAGTGGGGAATATTGCACAATGGGGGAAACCCTGATGC
>OGPH01000051.1_pt1 | contig 133480 bp, 128 predicted proteins | sample 1552891 | NCBI WGS metagenome assembly OGPH01 (sample SAMEA2580272, study PRJEB22360) | human gut metagenome | biome: human gut; feature: human-associated habitat; material: faeces | place: Denmark | collected 2008/2010 | reverse complement strand
TTAACATTTTCAAACTTTTTCATCAAATGACTTGAATTTTATATAGTTAGCTCCTCCTTACATAATGACTCTACAAAACTACAAAACGCTTCAATACCTTCATCATTCATTTTAAAAACACCAGCATCTTCTAAAACTTCTACAAACTTTATTGTGAGAGCTGTTTTCAAAACATCATCAACCGTATCTTCTTGAATCTGATAGTTTTCTTTGATTTCATTATACCATAATTCATGTTTCTGTAATTCAGGATATTCACTGATTTCTTTTTTTCCTAATAGACAGTCTTTTAATAATTCCAATTCCACTTTCAAACGTGCTGGTAAAACTGCTAAACCCATCACTTCTATTAAACCAATATTTTCTTTTTTAATATGATGCAATGAAGCATGAGGATGAAAAATACCATCAGGATGTTCTTGAGAAGTTCGATTATTTCTTAAGACAAGATCCATTTGATAGTCATGATTTTTCATTCTTGCGATTGGAGTGATGGTATTATGTGGTGTTTGATCACTGTGTGAAAGAATATCTAGAGATGGATTAGAATAATTCTTCCATGCTTTTAATGTTTTTGTCGCAAATTCAACAATTTTTTGTGAATCTTGGCAAGTTACTCTGATTGTTGAAAGTGGCCATTTTAATATTTCAATCTTTAAATCAGGATATTTATCCCATGACATTGTTTTGATAACATCTGCATTATTCATTGGAAACTCATAACATCCACCCTGATAATGATCATGTGTTAAAATTGATCCTCCTACAATTGGTAAATCTGCATTAGAACCTAACATATAATGAGGAAACTGTTCAACAAAGGATAAAAGATGTTGAAACGTATCTTGATTAATCACCATAGGAATATGTTCCTTATTTAAAACAATACAATGTTCATTATAATAAACATAAGGTGAGTATTGTAAATAATAATCCGTAGCATTTAATTTCAATGGAATAATACGATGGTTTTGTCTGGCAGGACGATTAAAATCACCGCTAAAACCTACATTTTCCTTGCATAGTAAACATTGAGGATATCCACTTGTTTTAACTAACTTTGCTTTTGCAATATCTTTAGGATCTTTCTCTGGTTTAGACAGATTAATCGTAATATCTATATTGCCATATTTATAATATTTTTGAAATTTAATATTCTGGTCCGTTCTGTTTTTACGAATATAATGAGAATCAATAGAAAGCTGATAAAAATACTTTGTCGCATCCTGAGGAGAACGGGCATAGCGTTGACGAAATTCTCGAATCACCTCACTAGGTCTAGGCATCAGACAATTCATAATGCGTGTATCAAATAAATCTTTTTCCACAATACTATCTTCAATAATTCCCTTATCCACTGCATAGTCTAACATCTTTTCTAAAATACCTGTACTGTCACTAATCGTTTCATGAATATCTTCTTTATAAAATTCATTCATTTTTAATAAATCCAACAGTAAATTGACTGTATAGTCCACATCTTCCTCTTGAATCAGATGATGATCTAACCCAAATTGTATTAACTGATTAATCTCATGGTTCATATTTTGACCCTCCCTTTTCTTACCTATACCATACCACGCTTCCAACAAAACTTCAAACATTATTTACTTATTTTTAAGTAAAATTTTACTTATAAAGTTATTCTATGAATTTCATGGCTTTTTATAACATTTTCCTATATAATATAGAAAACAAGGAGGTAATTATGGCCACTTTAAAAGATATTGCCCAAATGGCTCAAGTTTCAATTGCGACAGTTTCCCGCATCTTAAACAATGATCCTACATTAAGCGTTCCTCAACAAACAAGAGAAAATGTCTTAGAAGCCGCAAAAGCACTGCAATACCAAAAGAAAAAGAAAAATGACCCTGGTATTCATATTTGTCTAATTCAATGGTATTCTTTACAACAGGAAATCAATGATCCCTACTACTTAACTTTACGTCATGGTGTAGAAGATTATTGTGCCAAAAACGGAATTATTTTAAGAAGAATATTTAAAGATGATGTGAACATTGAAAAGTCTTTAAAGGGAATTGATGGGATTATTTGCCTAGGTAAATTTAGTAAAAGTCATATTGAAACTTTAAAAAAATATAATGATGCTATTATTTTATTGGATATGGATTATGAAAATTTAAAAGAATGTTCGATTGTTTTAGATTTTGATTTAACTTTAAAACAAGCTCTGACATATTTAACAGATCTAGGTCATCAAAAGATTGGTTATCTTGGTGGTGTTGAATATTTAGATGATGGACAAGCTTATGATGATATAAGAAAAAAATCTTTTATCAAATATGCTAAAGAATATCAAATAGAATATGAGGATTATATGATTGAAGGAGAATTTACCAGTGAATCAGGTTATGCTATGATGTCAAACATGATTCAATCTCATCATTTACCAACAGCTCTTTTTGCTGCCAGTGATCCGATTGCGATGGGCGCAATGAAAGCTTTGAATGATTATGGTTTCCATATTCCTGACGATATTTCTATTATTGGTTTTGATAATATTGATGCCAGCAATTATACATATCCGCCTCTTACAACTTTTTATGCTCCTGCATTTGATATGGGACAATTTGGAGCCAGATTACTTCATCAGGCTATTAAAGATCATACCAAACTCTTACCAATGCGTATTCAACTCCCATGTTATTTAGTAGAAAGAGAATCATGTCAAGCTTTATAATTTCTAACAAAAAGCATATGATAAACTTCGTGTTTATCAACTGAAATCTTTATAAAAAATCAATTTTTTAAAATCTATATATCTTGGATAAATAAAAAAACAGGACTGATGAAGCAACCCTTATGACTTGGATAATCCGATCATAAAGATCACTTCATTTTCCTGTTTTATTTTTGTTTTAATGCTTCATCAATCGCTTGAGCTGCTTTTTTACCAGCGCCCATAGCCAAAATAACTGTAGCTGCTCCAGTGACAACATCGCCACCAGCATAAACACCATCTTTAGATGTTTTCATTGTTTCTTCATCCACAATGATTCCACCCCATTTTTGAGTATCTAAACCAGGTGTTGTCTGTCTGATTAATGGATTAGGACTTTGACCAATAGAAACAATCACTGTTCCCGTTTCAATAACAAAGTTAGAACCTTCCTTAACAACTGGTCTTCTTCTACCACTTTCATCAGGTTCACCAAGTTCCATTTCTACACATTCCATAGATTTAACCCAACCATCTTCACCTTCAATTTTGACTGGATTTGTAAGTAACTTGAAAATAATACCTTCTTCTTTAGCATGATGTACTTCTTCAGCTCTGGCTGGAATTTCTTGTTCACCACGACGATAAACAATATATACATTTTTTGCTCCTAAACGTTTTGCAGTTCTTGCAGCATCCATTGCGACATTTCCAGCCCCAATAACACAAACTGTTTCAGTAATTTTCACTGGTGTCGGATGATTTGGGAATTCATAACCTTTCATCAAATTGACACGTGTTAAAAATTCATTAGCTGCATAAACACCATTTAAATTTTCACCAGGAATACCTTGGAAACGAGGAAGTCCAGCGCCACTTCCAACAAAGATAGCTTCATAACCTTCTTCTTGTAATTCATCAATTGTTATAGAACGTCCAACAACAACGTTTGTTTCAAATTTGACACCTAAATCAGCGACCCCATCAATTTCCTTTTGAACCAAATCTTTAGGTAAACGGAATTCAGGGATTCCATATGATAAAACGCCACCTGTTTTATGCAAAGCTTCAAAAACAGTCACATCATATCCTTTTTTCGCTAATTCTCCTGCACAAGTCATACCTGCAGGTCCACTTCCGACAACGGCAACCTTTTTTCCATTCTTTTCAATATGATTGTCTTTCTTTTGACCATGACCTCGATGATAATCAGCAACAAATCTTTCTAATCGTCCAATTCCTACTGATTCTCCTTTGATGCCACGAACACATTTCCCTTCACATTGATTTTCTTGAGGACAGACACGTCCACAAATAGCTGGAAGAGCATTTTCCTGTGTAATAATGTCATATGCTTCTTCAAAGTTTCCTTTTGCAACTTCAGCAATAAATTCAGGAATAGGTACACCGACTGGACAACCATTCTTACATGGACTATGTTTACAATTTAAACATCTTGTAGCTTCTTCCATAGCCTGTTCTTTTGTATATCCTAATGCAACTTCCTTAAAGTTCTGATTTCTAATCTGAGGTTCCTGTTCAGGCATTTTCACCTTTTCTAATGACATATTAGGCATTATTGAACACCTCCCATTAAATTACACATACGATTTGCTTTTTCATCCATTTGATGTTCTTCTTCTTTAAACATTCTTTGACGTGCCATCAGTTCATCGAAATCAACTTGTAACCCGTCAAAATCTGGTCCATCAACACAAGCAAACTTAATTTTACCATCAACAGTTACACGACAACATCCACACATACCTGTTCCATCAATCATAATTGGATTTAAAGAAACAGATGTTTTTATATTATGGGGTTTTGTAACAGCAACAACTGCTTTCATCATTGGCACTGGTCCAATCGCAATCACTTCATCAATCTCTTCACCTTGTTCAATCAAATCAGCTAACACTTGAGTTACAAAGCCTTTTCTACCAAGTGAGCCATCATCTGTTGTTATATAAACATTTTTACAGAACTTTCTAAATTCATCAGCCCATAAAACATATTGTGCTTCTCTTCCACCAATAATCACATCAACCTCAACACCCATTTGTGCCAAAGCTCTTAACTGTGGATAAAGTGGTGCACTTCCTACACCACCAGCAACACCAATAACATGTTTTGAAGCATGTAGTTTTGTTGGTTCTCCTAAAGGTCCTACAAAATCTGTAATTTCATCACCTTCATTTAATAAAGATAATGCTTTTGTAGAATATCCAACAATTTGATAAATAATCGTAATTGTTTCTTTTTCTCTATCATAATCAGCAATTGTCAATGGGATTCTTTCTCCATCATCACCCACTCTTAAAATGATAAACTGTCCTGGTTCACATTTTCTCGCAACATGGGGTGCATGAACAACCATTAACTCTACAACATCATTTAATTTTTCTTTGTGTAAAATCTTATACATTTCGATCAACCCCTCTCGTAGTTTAAAAAATTATATCACAGGGATAATTTTTTCGCAATACAACATCATCATTATCTCTTGACCACTATAGGATTCATAGCTTATGATATGAAAAAAGGAGAAATGTTTTATGAATAAAAAACTTATATTTTTTGATATAGATGGAACTTTGTTGGATGAACAGAGTGGATCTGTGCCAGCCTCTACAATTGAAGCTATTGAAAAAGCTCAAAAAAATGGTCATCTTTGTTTTATTAATACCGGTCGTCCTATTTCTACAATTGATAAGATCATCACTGATCTTCCTTTTGATGGATATGTCTGCGGTTGTGGAACCTATATCGAATATCAACAAAAAATATTATTTCATACTGAATTAGATTTTGAACTAAGAAAAAAAGTGATTCAAAGCATTGATCAATATCAGGTTGATGCAATGTTAGAAGGAAAAAGTGGTGTTTATTTTTCACAACATTTAAAGCACCCTTTTATTCAAGCTATTAAAAAGAAATATCAGGATCTTCATTTTCAAGTTCACAGTTTTTCTAGTCATGAGGATGTTCCTTTTGATAAACTCACTGTCTGGTATCAACCTGACACACCAATTGAAGCCTTTAAAAAAGCATTAGAAAACGACTTTCTTATTATTCAAAGAGATATTGATTTCTTAGAAATTGTGCCTCTTCCATATTCTAAAGCAACAGGTATTCAATACTTGATTGATCATCTTGGATATACCTTAAAAGACACTATAAGTATGGGTGATTCCCTTAATGATTTACCTATGTTAACTTATACACATGAATCAGTTGCTATGGGAAATAGTCATCCTCTTTTATTGGACCAAGTCACTTACATAACAACCCCTGTTAACCAGGATGGTATTCAACATGCTTTAGAACATTTTCATCTTATATAAAAATAAAAAGAACGTGGGGAAACGTTCTTTTTGCTTTTATAGACGAATTTGATATATAGGGAGAGGGGTCGTCTATATTTTATCATATTATATGTCTTGTCTTAAGACACTTATATATTAACCCAGCCATATGAATTCATTGTGAATTTCATAAGAACTTTATGTGAACTTTTTTAATATTGCCATTTTAAACACAAAAAAAGAACGTGGGGAAACGTTCTTTTTACTTTTATAGACGAATTGGTATATAGGGAGAGGGATCGTCTATATTTTATCATATTATATGTCTTGTCTTAAGACACTTATATACTACCGAGAACTTATGAATTCTCTATGAACAATTTCTTAATTCACAGTTTTTCTTGATTAGTATTGTGCTTCTACATTTGCTTGTACAACATAAATCTGATTTGGTACACATATAATACTTTTTGAACTTCCTTCTTTAACCCAACCAACTTTTTCACAATCATGATTAGGACAATCAACATTGACTGCACGATATTGATGATCTTGCACTTCTAAATGAAATTCACCATAATCTCCTTTAAAAGTATATGTCTGATTCTTTGATATATCTATTGTTTCAATCATTTCATCATGATAATGGATTTCTATAATACCACCTTTTTTATCTTGAGTCAGTTGATAAATAAAATAGATTGCGCCAATCACAATACATAAGCCAATAATAAAAATAATATCTTTCTTTTTCATATATGATTTCCTTTACTTTTATTTTCTTTATTATGGTAATCAAGAGTGTCACATAAGTCAATAATTTTATGAAATTTAATCTTTGTTATTTCATAATTGATAAGATAGGTGTATAATATTTATATAGAAATTTTATAAATAAGGAGGAATCTTGATATGGTTAAAATCATGTTAGCATGTAGCGCTGGTATGTCAACTAGCTTACTTGTCACAAGAATGCAAAAAGCTGCAAAAGAAAGAGGTTTAGAAGCTAAAATTTGGGCTGTTAGTGAAACTGCTCTTACAACAGAATATGCTGCTGATCCATGTGATGTTTTACTTATTGGACCTCAAGTTCGTTTCCGTTTAAATTCTATCAAAGAACAAGTTAAAAACGCTATCCCTGTTGATGTTATTGACATGCGTACTTATGGTATGATGGACGGTGAAAAAGTTTTAGACCAAGCTTTAAAAATGCTAGAAGATTGGAAAAAATAAGCGTTAAACATTCGCTAACATATGAATACTTAAAAAGGACATTTCTAAATGTCCTTTTTTTACTTAATCTAAATCTTCTCCATTAGATGCAATGACTTTTTTATACCAATAAAATGAGTCTTTACGACTTCTAGAAAAATCTCCTGTTCCATCATCATGTCTATCCACATAAACAAATCCATAACGTTTTGCATATTGTCCTGTTCCTGCTGAAACCAAGTCAATTGGTCCCCAAGTTGTATAACCAATTAATGGGACACCATCTTCAATAGCTTCTTTCATAGCAGCAATATGTGGTCTTAAGTAGGCAATACGATAATCATCATGAATAGAACCATCTTCTTCAACCTTATCAAATGCTCCAAGTCCATTTTCAACAATCATTAATGGTGTATGTGGGTAACGGCCATTCAATAATTTTAATGTATAACGTAAACCATCTGGATCAATTTGCCATCCCCAGTCACTTGCTTCTAAATAAGGATTTTTAGCACCAACTGTCATATTACCTTTAGCCATTTCTACATCCTTATTTACAGTGATACAGTTAGATTGATAATATGAGAATGTATAGAAGTCAACTGTTCCTTCTTTTAAAATTTTCTTATCTTCTTCAGTAATATAAGAAGTATCAATACCGTTTTCTTTAAAATAGCGCCACATATATGATGGATATTCACCTCGAACCTGAACATCACCACAGAAATTGTTCTTGAAATCATCTTCATCATATGCAGCTAAAATATCTTTAGGATTTGGTGTCAATGGATAAACTGTTGTATGAGCAATCATGTTTCCTATCATAAAATCAGGGTTAATTTCATGTCCTGCTTTCACAGTTAATGCACTGGCAACAAATTCATTATGTAATGCTTCAAACATTTTTTGTGGATCACTCTTTAATTCATCCAATGGAATACGATGATCTGAATTGACATCTTCAGGATCCATCATTCCTAAACCATAAAGATTTCCAATTCCTCCTTCACCCATACATGCAATATTGATTTCATTAAAAGTTAACCAATATTTCACTTTATCCTTATATCGTTTAAAGCATGTTGTTGCATACTTTACAAATAAATCAATCACTCTTCGATCAGTAAACCCATTATATTTTGTGACAATATTCCATGGAATTTCATAGTGACATAAAGTAATTAATGGTTCCATTCCATGTTTATGACATTCATCAATCACATCATCATAAAACTTCAAACCTGCTTCATTTGGTTCTTCATCATCACCATTAGGGAAAATACGTCCCCAGTTAATTGAAAATCTAAAAACATTCCATCCCATTTCAGCAAACATAGCAATATCTTCTTTATAATGGTGATAGAAATCTACAGCTTCATGACTTGGATAAAAGGCTGTAGGATCTGTTTTTGGTAAAAATGTTCTTGGTGTATTCACATCTCCACCTAATAACATATCAGGCACACATAAACCTTTTCCATCTTCTAGATAAGCACCTTCACATTGGTTGGCAGCAACTGCTCCACCCCATAAAAATCCTTTAGGAAAACCCATTTTTTATTACCTCCATTCCCTTATAACTTTATTATACAATATTTTTTTCTATTTGTAAGAAAAAAGAGCATAGCCATAAGGTTATGCTCGATTTATATTATTTTGCATCTTTAGGTGCAAATTTTGATTCATAATCGTAAATAGTACGTAAGATTTCTTCCATATCTTTTACGATTGGCATTCTTGGGTTAGCTGGAGTACATTGATCTTCATATGCGTTCATAGCAATTCTATGAACTGATTCTTCCCAAGCATCTTTATCAATACCTTGAGATTTAACGTTATATGCTCCACCAACGCTTACCCATAATTTTTCAACTGCTTCAGCGAACATTTCTACACCTTCAGCAGGAGTTTTTGGTTTTAATCCAATTAATTGAGCTAATTCCATGTATTTAACATCTGCTTTATAGTTTTCAATTTTTGGCCAGATATTTAATTTAGTTGGAACAGTACCATTGTATCTAATAACATGTGGTAATAAGATACCATTTGTACGTCCATGAGGAATATGCCATTCTCCACCAATCTTATGAGCCATAGAGTGGTTCATACCTAAGAATGCATTAGCGAATGCCATACCTGCGATTGTTGCAGCATTATGCATTTTTTCTCTAGCTAATGGAGTTCCTTTCTTCACTGATTCTTCTAAGTAATCAAATACCATCTTAACAGCTTGTTTAGCCCATCCATCAGTAAAGTCAGAAGCTAAAATTGATACATATGCTTCAATTGCATGTGTTAATACGTCAATACCTGTATCAGCAGCAATTGCTGGTGGTAAGCTCATAACGAATTCTGGATCTACGATAGCTATAGTTGGAGTTAATGCGTAGTCAGTTAATGGATATTTCTTATTAGCTTTCTTATCAGTAATAACTGCGAATGGTGTAACTTCTGAACCTGTTCCTGAAGTTGTTGGGATACAGATTAATCTTGCTTTCTTACCTAATTCAGGGAATTTGAATGCACGTTTTCTGATATCCATGAATTTTTGTTTGATATCATCAAAGTTAACTTCTGGATGTTCATACATTAACCACATAACTTTTGCAGCATCCATTGATGATCCACCACCTAATGCAATGATAACATCAGGTTGGAATTTTCTCATTAATTCAACACCTTCGTTAACTGTATCAATACTTGGATCTGGTTCTACATCGAAGTATAATTCTAAGTCAACTTTATTACGTCTTCTTCTGATAACGTCTTCAATCTTTTCAACATATCCAAGATTGTACATACCTCTATCAGTAACAATCATGGCTTTTTCCATGTATTTCATATCTCTTAAATATCTAATTGAATTTCTTTCAAAGTAGATTTTTGGAGGAAGTTTAACCCATTGCATATTGTTGTTACGTCTCCCTATTCTCTTAATATTTAATAAATTTACAGCACTAACGTTATTAGATACTGAGTTGTGACCATAAGATCCACATCCTAATGTTAATGATGGAATGAAGGCATTGTAAACTGAACCAATTCCACCGAATGTAGATGGAGCATTTTCGATAACACGAATTGCTTTACATTTTAAACCAAATTCTACTGAAATATCATGATTTTGTGTATGAATAGCAGCAGAGTGTCCTAAACCGTTGAATGCTACCATAGCAGCAGATTTAGCAATACCATCTTCAGTTGAAGTTGCTTTTAATACAGCTAATACTGGAGATAATTTTTCTCTTGTTAATGGTTCATTTGGACCAACTTCTTTACATTCAGCAAGTAAGATTTGAGTATCTTCTGGTACTTTAAATCCAGCTTGTTCAGCGATCCAAGTTGCTGCTTTACCAACAACTGCAGCATTAACAGTTCCAACTTCGTTAACTTTATCACTGTATGCTTCAGCACCAAACATATATTTTTCAAGTTTAGCTTTTTCTTCAGCATTTACCCAATATACTTTAAAACGAGAAATTTCTTCTTTAAATTCATTATAAATTTCTTGGTCAACGATTGCAGCTTGTTCAGAAGCACAAATCATACCATTATCAAATGATTTTGATAATACGATATCATTAACTGCTCTTTTTAAGATACAAGATTTTTCAACATATGCAGGTACGTTACCAGCACCAACACCTAAAGCAGGTTTACCACAAGAGTAAGCAGCTTTAACCATTGCGTTACCACCAGTTGCTAAGATTGTTGCAACACCTGGATGGTTCATTAATGCGCTAGTTGCATACATTGATCCACGTACACCAATCCATTGAATACAATCTTCTGGAGCTCCAGCAGCAATTGCAGCATCTCTCACTACTTTTGCAGCTTGAACTGAACATTCATATGCAGATGGATGGAATGAGAAGATGATTGGGTTTCTTGTCTTTAATGAAATTAATGATTTGAAGATAACTGTTGAAGTTGGGTTTGTTGTTGGAACAATACCACAGATAACACCAACTGGTTCAGCAATTTCAGTAATTCCAGTTAAAGGATCTTCATTAATAATTCCTACAGTTTTCAAGTGACGAAGATTACTTGTTACATATTCGCAGGCGAATAAGTTTTTAACAGCTTTATCTTCAAAGACACCTCTTCCAGTTTCTTTGACAGCTGCTTCTGCTAAAACACCATGTTGATCTAATCCAGCAACAGAGCATTTTGCAACGATGTAATCTACAGCATCTTGATCAAAAGATTCAAATTTGTCTAATGCAACTAATGCTTTTTGTACTAACTCATCAATATGAGCATCAACTTGTTCATTAGTCCATTCAGCCTTTGGGGCTTCTTTTTTTACAGCTTTTTTTTCTGCCATAACATTTCCTCCGACATCATAAAATTATTTACACGTCTAATATACTATATTCCTTGTGAAAAAACAAGCAAGAGTATATATTTTTCATAATAAAAAAAGCGAAAAAACAATGTAAACCTTTTCAATTTATAAAATTATTTTTCCCAATAAAAATCAATATTTTCCATATCTTTTATTTTCATTTTCAAAAAAAGCCAACCCATATTTATAGGTTGACTTTTCAATAAACAATTAGTCTAATGCAGCAATCATAGCTTTATATGAATCTTCTTGTAAAGAAGCTCCACCTACTAATGCTCCATCAATATCAGGTTGTTCTAATAAAGCTTTTAATCCTTCTGGTTTTACAGATCCACCATATTGGATTCTCACTTGATCAGCAACTTCCTGTCCATATAATTCAGCAACAACGCTTCTAATATATGCACAAACATCTTGAGCGATTTCATTAGTTGCAGTTTTTCCAGTACCAATAGCCCATACTGGTTCATAAGCAATAACAACACGACTTGCACAGTTTGGACATACATCTTTAAATGCAGCTACTGTTTGAGTTTTCACAACATCTTTAGTTGTTCCTGCTTCATATTCTTCTAATGTTTCACCAACACATACAATTGGAGTTAAATCATTTGATAAAACTTGACGCATTTTTGCATTCACTGTTTCATCAGTTTCACCAAAATATTGTCTTCTTTCAGAGTGACCTAAAATAACCCATTCTACTCCAATTTCTTTTAACATGCTTACACTCACTTCTCCAGTATAAGCACCACTATCTTTAAAATGACAGTTTTGAGCAGCAACAATTAAGTTTTTAGCTGCACCTTTAGCAGTCTGTAAAGCTAAATATGGAGTTGCAATTCCCCAATCAGCTTTATCAGTGCATGCTCCATCAACTGCTTCAACAAAAGCTTTTGTTTGGGCAATTGTTTTATTCATTTTCCAGTTTCCTACGATAATTGGTTTTCTCATTGTCATAATCCCCTTATTATTTATCATCAATTGCAGCAATACCAGGTAATACTTTACCTTCCATATATTCTAATGAAGCTCCTCCACCAGTTGAGATATGAGAAACTTTATCAGCATATCCAAGTTGCATAACAGCAGCAGCACTATCTCCACCACCGATAATTGTATTAGCATCTGGTAAGTTTGCTAAAGCTTCGCATACTGCGATAGTTCCTTTAGCGAATGGTTCCATTTCAAATACACCCATTGGACCATTCCATACAACAGTTTTAGCTCCTTCTAAAGCAGCTTTGATATTTTCAACTGATTTAGGTCCAATATCTAATCCCATGTATCCTTCTGGAATATCTTCACCACATACTTTAATATCACCTTCAGCAGCAAATGCATTATTGATTACTGAATCAACAGGTAAGATTAATTTATCTCCACCTTTTTCAATAATTTCTTTAGCAACATCAATACGATCATCTTCAACTAAAGAATTACCAATTTCATGTCCCATAGCTTTCATGAAAGTATAAGTCATACCTCCACCAACGATAACTTTATCAGCAATCTTTAATAAGTTTTCAATAACTAAAATCTTATCAGAAACTTTAGCTCCACCTAAAATAGCAACCATTGGTCTTTCAGGATCACTAACAGCTTTTCCAATATAAGCAATTTCTTTTTCAACTAAGAATCCAGCAGCAGATGGTAAATGAGCAGGAATTCCAGCAGTAGAAGCATGTGCTCTATGTACTGAACCGAATGCATCTTCAACGAATACATCTCCAAGTGATGCCCAATATTGACCTAATTCAGGATCATTTTTGCTTTCACCTTTTTCATAACGTGTATTTTGTACTAAGATGACTTGAGCATTATCAGCTTCTTTAACAGCATTTTCAAGTTCAGGTCCTCTTGTACAGTTTACAAATTTCACATCTACTCCTAATAATTCAGATAATCTAGGAGCTACAACAGATAAATCATTTTTAGCTTTATCTTCTTCAGTTTTTACTTTACCTAAATGTGAGAACAATACGATAGCTTTTGGTTTTTGTTCTAACAAATATTTTAAAGTAGGTAATGCGGCAACAATTCTGTTGTCATTTGTAATTTCTCCTGTTTCTTTGTTTCTAGGTACGTTGAAGTCAACACGAACTAAGACAGTTTTTCCAGCGACTTCAATATCTTTAATTGTTTTTTTGTCCATTTTTCTCAACCCTCCATGTGCAAATTATAACATTCTTATAACTGATTTTCAATTGCTTTTATAGTTGTTAAAGCAATAAGAATTGTCATTTTTTGTAAAAATAGAAAAAGCTGTTTTTATATTTTATGTGAACTCAAAATAATCTCCGTATAATCGTCATTTATTGACTCATTCTATAAAAACAGTTTCACCAACACATTATATTGACATATATTAATAGTGGTGATTTTATGTATGATGATATCCTTCAACATATCTATAATCCACAAACTCTCATTATTGATTTACGTGATGAATTTTCTTTTCGTCAACTTCATTTAAAAAATGCTATCAATATTCCTGGGGATGATTTAAAAAGTCAAATTCCTTATTTACCTCATGATAAACTTCTATATTTTATCTGTGATACTGGAAAAACTGCTAAAAAGATGGCAGAACAATGCCAACAATTAGGTTTTCAATGTCAATATTTTCCACATAGCTTTCAATCCTTACTGATTTTAAAAAATGAACAATATTTTTAATAAAAAAGGAAAGACTTATGATTGATACTCAAGTCTTTCCATTTTATCTATGACCAATAAAATATTATTGCTTATTTAATTGATAAAAAGCTTCTGTTGATGCATAACAAGATTGATCTTTTAACTCATCTTCAATTCTCATCAACTGATTGTATTTTGCAATACGGTCTGTACGAGAAGCAGAACCAGTTTTAATTTGACCTGCATTTGTTGCTACTGCAATATCAGCAATTGTTGTATCTTCTGTTTCTCCAGAACGATGTGAAACAACAGCTGTATAGTTTGCTTTTTGAGCCATTTCAATAGCTTCTAATGTTTCAGTTAAAGTTCCAATCTGATTCACTTTAATCAAAATAGAGTTAGCAACACCTTTTTCAATACCTTGTTGTAAACGTTTTGTATTTGTCACAAAGAAGTCATCACCAACCAATTGAACACGATCACCTAATTTTTCAGTTAAGTAATCCCATCCTTCCCAATCATCTTGATCTAATCCATCTTCAATAGAAATAATTGGATATTTATCACAAAGTTCAACATAGAAATCAACAAGTTCTTGAGACGTAAATGATTTGTTGTTTTCTCCTGGTAGTGTATATTTTCCATCTTTATAGAATTCACTACTTGCAACATCCATAGCTAATTTCACATCAACACCTGGTTTGTATCCAGCTGTTTCAATCGCTTCTAAGATTGTTTGAATTGCTTCTTCATTAGATGCTAAGTTAGGCGCAAAACCACCTTCATCACCAACGGCAGTGTTTAATCCTTTTCCTTTTAAAACTTTCTTTAATGCATGGAAAACTTCAGCTCCCATACGAATAGCTTCTTTAAACGAAGGTGCATTGACTGGCATAATCATAAATTCCTGGAAATCCACATTATTATCCGCATGTGCCCCACCATTAATAATATTCATCATTGGCGTAGGTAACACATGAGCATTCGCTCCACCAATATAACGATATAAAGGAACATGTAATTCATGAGCAGCACATTTGGCAACAGCTAATGACACACCTAAAATCGCATTAGCTCCTAAACGACCTTTATTGGGTGTTCCATCTAAATCAATCATCATCTGATCAATTTTTCTTTGTGCAGTGACTTCTTCACCTACAACTGCTTTTGCAATTTCCTCATTAACATTTTGAACAGCATTTAAAACACCTAATCCTAAATATCTGTTGGCATCTTTGTCTCTTAATTCAACAGCTTCATGAACACCTGTTGAAGCACCACTTGGAACAATGGCTCTACCAAAAGCACCACTTTCGCTTTTCACTTCTACTTCTACTGTTGGATTCCCACGTGAATCCAAGACTTCTCTTGCATAGACACTGACGATTTGACTCATTTTACTTTCCTCCTAATAAGTTTCATTGTATGATCTATATCACATATAAGTTAGTTATAACTAACTATTAATAGAATAACACATTTTCTGATCTTGTGCAATCTTTATACTTTCAAAATCACTTATCACTCATAGTATTTACATATCTTCATTGTTCTATACAAGTTAAAAAAGACAACCCATTATTTTTTAAAACGTATTGTTAATCTTTCCTCCTGGTCCAGCATTGATAATCATTTCTGGGAAATTTGTATATTGTTTAAAGTTTTCCTGGAACATTTCAACAAGCTTTTGAGCAGTCATATCATAAGCATCTTTACTGACCCATGTTGTTCGAGGGTTTAATAATTCATGAGGAACTCCCGGACAAAAGAGTGGAATGTTTAAATTAAAGAATGGATCAACTTCATAGCTAACATAATCTAATTCTCCATTAATAGCCGCTTCAATCATTGCTCTAGTATATTTTAATGGAATTCGACGTCCTATACCATAAGAACCGCCAACCCATCCAGTATTAATCAAAAAGACATTAGATCCTGCTTTGGTCATGCGTTTTTGAAATTGTTTCGCATAAAGTAGTGGATCCATTGGTAAAAATGGTTCTCCAAAACATGTAGAGAATGTTGCCTGTGGTTCAGTAATACCATTTTCCGTACCAGCCAGTTTACTTGTATAACCTGATACAAAGTGGTAAACAGCTGAATTTTGATCCAATTTAGAAATAGGTGGCAAAACACCAAAAGCATCAGCAGCTAAAAAGAATATTGTCTTAGGGATAGGTCCCATACCACTTGGTTCAATATTTTTAATAAATTCAAGTGGGTAACCCACACGTGTATTTTCTGTAATAGAGTCATCATCAAAATCAATAATTCTTGTATCTTCAAATAAACAGACATTTTCTGCCATAGCTCCAAATCTGACAGCGTCCCAAATATCTGGCTCATTTTTTTGTGAAAGATTGATACATTTTGCATAACATCCACCTTCAAAATTAAAAACAGAAGTACGTGACCAACCATGTTCATCATCACCTATCAATTGACGATGAGGATCTGTTGATAACGTTGTTTTTCCTGTTCCTGACAATCCAAAAAATAATGCCGTATTTCCATCTTCACCAATATTAGCTGAACAATGCATTGTAAAAACATTGCGTTGAGGTAACATATAATTCATGACACAGAAAATACTCTTTTTGATTTCTCCAGAATATCCAGTTCCTGCAATCAAAACAATCTGTTTTTCATAATCAATCATAACAGCCACATCACTATTTAAACCAACTGATGCATCAACATGACAATCAGGAGCAACCAATACCAAATAATCTTCCTGAAAATGTTGTAACTCACGTGGTGTTGGTTTAATTAATAAATTAGAAATAAAAAGATTTTGACTTGCTTTTTCATTAATAATTCTAAAACCATAAGAATACTTTGGATTTGCGCCAGCATAACCATCAAAAATATATAAATCCTTATCTTGAAAATGTTGAATAATTGCCTGATAAACTTTTTCAAACTGTTCTCTAGATGCAGGTTGATTCACTTTTCCCCAAGCAATTTTATCATGAACAGCTGGTGTATCTACAACATATTTATCATGAGGTGAACGTCCCGTTCTTTGACCTGTTTCCACACATAAACATCCAGCTCGACTTAAACGTCCTTCTTTTTTAATTAAAGCTTTTTCAATCAATGATCCCGCTGGAATATTTCTAAAAACATTTCCTGTCGTACTAATCCCATATTTTTTAATTCCATAATCATCCATACAAACACTCCTTTCTTTTTTAAGACTTCTTTCTTTTATTTTATAAAAAATAATTTCTCACCACAAGAAAACTCGTTTTTTCAAATAAAAAAATAGGACTCTTTCGAATCCTATCTATTCACTGAAGATGCAATTTTATGATATGTCCAACGTTTACCTCTAATCGCAATTGATAATGCCATAATATTTTCAGGTAAAGCAATACCACACCAACCAGCATCACCAATATGTTGGATATCAATACCACAACGTTTATTGACTAATGCAATTTGTCGAATTGTTCCTTCATCACTACCTTCTTGAGAAGTTCCAATAGAACTTAATGATAAAGCTCCTTTAGATTTAATTAATTTACAAGCAGCAGTCACTTCTTCTTCTGATAAACCAGGTACTGTATAAACAGCAGGCATTAAAATAATATCAGCACCTGCATCAATAAATCTTTCAATACTATCTAAATCAACTAATGCTTCATCAATTCCTGAAGAATGCATTTTACCTGCAATAATCATTCCACCAAAGTATTCTTTTGCAAGTTTAATAGCATTTTCAATAGATGCATTACTTACACCTGTTCCAGGATTTCCTGTTAAACAGATAAAATCAAATCCCAATTCTTTAGCTTTTATAAATGTTTCTTTTGTCGCATGACGACCACTAGATATTTCTAATCTGTTTTCCATCATTTTGGCATTTTCATCAATTGGTTCAAGATTACACCCTACTGGTCTACCTACTAATTTCTTTAATAATTTCACAGGTTCATCTGTTTCAGGTAATCCATTAATATGAGGATTATTGCAATCAAAAACATTTAATAAAACCATATCACTTCCAAAAGAAACAGCTAATTCAGCATTTGTTAAATCACCAAGTAAAGGTGGACAAGCCACAACTGTTTCAGTCATAATTGTTCTTCCTTCACTGGCTAGAATAGATTGTTTCAATTCATCTTTGTTCATTGATAACATTTCACTTGTTGTACAATTTAATAATCTTTTCATTTCCCGTATCCTCCTGACACATATTATATCGCTTTATCAAAACGCTTTCAACAAATTAATTTCTAAAGATTTTTTCAGGACTGAGATTCTTAACCATAACACAAGATAACAAAATAGAACATAAAAGCGATAAGCCATAAATAAAAGATAAAATAGCTATCATTTCTAAAGACTGTATTTGAATAATCCAAGATAATATCAACACACATATGAAAGATAAAAACATTTTCAATACTTGATCCATATTTAAAATAAAAATAAATTCATCAAACATCACACCGTTAGCTTTTAGAATAGTCAATTCTTTTTCACGTCTTTTTAATGACCAATAACACATATAAACAAAAATCAAAGCAAACAATATCATTGTTATATGCTTTTCCATTGTATACATACGTATTGTTTCATTTTTTGTATTGATTAATAAAATGTTGTCTTGAAATTGATCATTAATATAAATATTTTCGTATTTTTTCACAATATAATCTTCTAATTCGTTTAATGCATCAATATTGTCACAAAAGATTACATATGCACTTTTTACCGGTTCAACACCAGCACGTAAAGCCATAGCCTGCATATCACTATAATCCATCAACATATAATCCAACGAACTTTCATACGCTACATTCATTCCTATCGCCATAATTCCACTGACGGGAACTTCCTGATTCACTGTAACCTCACTATCAAAAATAAAGTGTGAGAAATGATATTCGTTATTGTCATTAATAAATTGATATAGACTATGATAAGAAGGATAGAGGTGTCTGTTGTCTTGAATTGTCTGAAACAATTTTCCTTCCAAATGATTTTCAGGATACAGTGGATATACTGGCACTGTCTGTTCACCTACTTGAACAGATAAATCAAAATATGGGTAAACTTTTTTAACTCCTGAAAATTCTTGAATATTCTCTATCAATTCTTGTGGTAGTGGAGAAGCATCTCGATAAACCCCTAATTTCTGTGATACATCCTGACTTTCAATCATCATTTGAAAATCAGATATACGACGCATCTTATCATCTACATCCATTAAGGCCTGATCAATAGATTTTTGAATCACTAACGTTCCTAAACTTCCTAGAGCTAAGACAATAACCATTAGTATATTCATCAATCTTTCATTGTAAAAACTTTGTTTTAAATAATATAAAAGAAACTTTATTCTAGGTTGCATTATTTTTTGAACGTGACTCATAGGTTGGTCTTCACATTCTTTTTTTAATACAATTCCCTGTTCGTTCATTTCATAGATACAATCTGCGTATTCTTCAACAAGATAGCTATGACTTGCTACAATAATCGTACAATTTTCTGTTTTCAATAAGTCTTTTAATAATTGAAAAATGTCTCTTTCATTTATTTCATCCAAAGCACTTGTTGGTTCATCCAAAATCAAAATTTCTGGTTCTTTCAGTAAAGCACAGGCAATCGCCAATCTTTGCTTTTCTCCTCCTGATAAAGTTTTCACTTTTTGATTAAAATGACAATCAAGATGTACCTTATCTAACAGTACTTTCATCGCATCTTCATCAAATGACTTCCCACTTAAATAACAATAATATTTTAAACATTCAGCTACGCTCATATTTTCTAGTAAACCATAATCCTGAAAAACATAGCCAATAGTATACCTTCTTAATTTTGCTTGTTGACGACTACTTAGAGTCATTATATCCTGATTTTGATATTTATAGTGATACTTTTGATCACGTGATATTAAACCTAATTTATATAATAAAGTTGACTTTCCACTACCACTTAATCCTTGAATAAATGTTAAATGATGTTCAGGAATCCATAAACTTTGTTTTTTCACCTTCTTTGATGTATAACGTGTGGACAGATGTGTTAATTGAATCATCTTTCAACCCTCCCCAATACAATCATTGGTATACCTACTTCTATACATAAACTAACTATCATACAAAATACAAAGAATGATGGACGAACAATAAATACTTCATTATACATCAAATCAAAAAACACATACGCAATGATAAACATAAAAATAATGGATAAAACAATACATATCAAACTTTCATACAAAAAATAAATACCTAACATTTTTCTTGAACGAGAAACTGTTAAACCACGTTTTGTAAAGAAATGAATAAAATCAACATAATCCTGTTTTTGATTATATTTCACCCCAAAAAACAACATGAAAACAACGAGCATAATTAATCCTGAAATCATAAAAATACTTTCATTTAATTGTTTGACAATCTGTACTTTTGTATAAGTTTCATCATACATAGATGTAACTTTAAAACCTAAAGCTTCAATATCTTCTTTAGCTTCATGAAAATCATAACCATCTTCTACTACAAATTGATAATAATTATAATAAAAAGGCACTGTACCTTCTGGTATTGTTTTGGATAGTTCTTTTTGGTATTGTTCCATAACACTCAAAGGATAAAAAATATCAGCATCTAACATACCATTCCCTGTCGACATCGTTAATGAATAAGACGTTTCTATAATCCCTTTGACTTTCATTTTGACTTTGACTGTCTTATAACAAATATCATCTATATCATTATCCATTGTACGATAAATAGGAACATTGATTGGAAATTCTATTTCTGTATCTTCGTTTACTTCTTGGCACATTCTTTCTAATTCTTCTTTATGAGCACCAAAATCTTCTATCAAATCTCCCGTTTTTAAAAAATATAAAAAATCAGGTGAGATATAGATACCTTCATCATTATCAATTTCTTTCACATCATTGATTTTATAATCATAATCTTCATTATAAGATGCGACTGAAAAAGCTCCAACATTGACTTCTATTTCTGCTTGATTTTCTAATTGACCATTTTGATATATCTTTAATGTTCTATCATTTTCCTCTATACCTAAATGACTCTCCCAGCTTTGATCTATAACAAATGGCCATGTTTTTATATGCGATAATTTTTGAACTCCTTTCATTTCCTCACCAATCGAAGGAGGTGCAATGCTATTTTGAGAATACTCATGATAAAATACACCCCCTTTATTCAAAGGTTCTAATTGATCTATATACTTTTGAATAACAGATTGACCATATAAAACAGAAAAACTACATAATCCAATAGACAAAGAAACGAAAAAAATCATGATCATTTTTAATAGTTTGCGATGTTCAAACATTTTATATAAATATTGCGTATAATGTTTTGAATTCGCTAAAACAGACTGATTTTTTTCAATTCTTTGAGGAACATTGATTATATTTTGCATTAATTGACAATTTTCAATCTGATAAATAACATCAGCTTCTTTTTTTATTAAAGCATCATGTGTAAAAATAATGACTGTATGTCCTTGATGAGCATATTCTTTGAGTAATTTCACAATCAATTGCGTATGATGTTTATCTAGAGATGACGTAGGTTCATCAAAAACAAGTATTTCAGGTTGATGAGTCATAGCCAATAAAATACTAACCCTTATTTTTTCTCCACCAGATAACTGTTGAGGAAATAATGAATAAGTATGTTGAATTTCTAATTGTTTGGAAATCTCATCAATATCATATCCATGAAATAATGATTGACATAATTTAATATGATCTTTAATCTTTAAATCATTAATAAATACAGGTATCTGATTCACAATTCCCATATGAGATTGAATAAATTCCTGTTGTTGATTCTCATTTAAATGTGTTATATCTTTTCCATTATAATAATACTCATATGTTCCTGTTCTTTGAAAAGTTAATAATTCATGTAAAGTAGATTTCCCACTCCCACTTTTCCCAATCACAACAGTCAGTTCATTGTCTTTAGCACAAAAACAAGTATTATTGTATACTACATAGTCGTCATATTGTATACATATATTGTTTAGTTCTAACATAATATCACCTACTACATTCTAAATATCATATTTATTCAATATATTGAAAAAAGATGAATAAAATCCATCTTTTTTTAATTTAAGTTAATTAAAATTATAATTTACTGATGAAGTAGTATATACAATTTGAGGTGGAATAGTTGCAAATTGGGCTTTTACTTTCCAAGTTACAGAAATCAACAAACCACTAGAAGATTTGCTTACCACTGTTGCACTCACCCTTGTTGTCCCAATTGACTTACTTGTGGCAGTCAATTTATATGAATCTATTGTAAATTTTCCATTAACATATCTAAGAGTAGCTGTACATTTTGTATTTAGAGTCCCAATTTGTTTCCCAGATGCATTTTTCACAGGAATTGCTTTAGTTATTTCTTCCTCAAAAATCTGTGCTCTTGGTTCTACAACATTTTCTTCTGATAAAGCATAAGTACTTACACAAACACCTCCTAAAATTAACACTGCAGTCAAAATACTAGTTAATAATTTTTTCATAATAACCCTCCTCCAAATTATTTTAATGGTGTATCTTGACAATATTTAACAAATATTAGATCTGCCATAATTTTTGTTCTTTTTGTCCTCACCATCTTGACTTTATTATATAGTAAAAAAGAGATTTTATATATCCACTAAGGATAAAGTGTCAATTTTCAGGATAAATAGCTCTATTTTATAAACAATGCTATCTGTATAATAAATATTTTATCATTATGTTCTATATTGATTTGTCCATCATATTGTTTTACTATTCTTCGAATACTTTTCAATCCATACCCATGATATCTTCTATCTTTCTTTGTTTTCAGAGTTTGATCAAATGACTGATCTATATCATTTTCCACTTGAATATGTAATACTTGTTGTTCATAAATAATATTAACTTTTATCAGTCCATTTTCAGGACAATTTTCTATCGCATTATCTAATATATTAGATAGTAAATCATTTACAATATAATCTTGGATATGAAATTGTTGAGGAACATTAATCAAACATTCTACTTTTATGTGTTTCATATCAGCATCAATGATTTTATTATTGATAATAGTATCGATCAGCTGATTATTTGTTTTAACTAATACAGGTGTTGATGAAATCAGATTACTATGATTATTGATTAATTCTTTAATTTTTATGTAATCCTTTTGATTCAAATAGTAGTCAATTAATTGATAATCATGTTTCAAATCATGTTTTGTCATTTTTAATTGATCATATATATGAAGTAGTGCCTGTTCATTCTTTTGTTGTTGTTTTAATTTTTCATATTTTTCTTTTTTATTATTTAAATCAAACAGATAAAGCAAAAGTATAAAAACACCTAACAAACATAATAATAGTATTCCAAACATTTTGATTAATTCAGGCGTATCAAAATTTAAAGCAAGATACTCCTGTGTAAAGAGTAAAGTTATACAATATAAGCCAAATAAAACAACAATTAAAATATAATAATTCATTGGATGCAAAGAAAGACGCATAGCTTTTAGTTTTTTCAAAAAGAATAGCGCTAATATAAAATAAAAAAACTTAGCATAATAATCATTGAATTCCAATAAAAATAATTTATTAATAAACAACAACATGATATTCATTGTCAAACTATAAATACTTTCCAATATAACAACAAATACTATTTCACTTATTTTATTGTATGTAAATATACATGCTAAAATAATATTTAACACAATAAAAACATATGATAGAGGAATATCAAAAATATCTGTCAATCCATACACTGTCACAATGCCAACATTCATAATAACCATCGTGATTCTATAAAACCAGCTCATATTTTTCTTTATATCTAACAACTCTGTTATAAACCATGTCTGTAATAAAGAACTGATGACATTTAATCCTATCCATTCCATATGCGTTGACTCCTATAGTGCATATATCTTTGCATAAATGTTTTTTTACTCCCTCGAGTAAAAGGAATGCAGATTTGTTTGATGAGTTCAATATGTTGTTTTTGTATACTGACAACATAATCTAAATTAATAATGATATGATTATTAAATTTATAGAAGTTATGATGATTTAATTCTTGATATGTTTGTTTAAGTGTCTGATATGAAGTATATGTTTGTATGGGTGTATGTATGATAATCTGATTACGCAATGACTCCACATAAATAATGTCTTGCTGTTTGATATGGATATGGACACCTTTAATAATGAATGAAATCTCTTCTTGAATTCGTAAATGCATTTTTTGATATTTTTTAACAAAGTTTTGATAATCTTCATTAAAATGTGATTTTCTGATAAAGAAAAAAGTATTTTGTTGATAACTTTCATAAACAAAATGATCAACACTAGAAATATAAACAATAATAGTATGTGGATAAAGTTTTGAAATATTCATACCATATTCAAAACTTTCTCCTTCCTTTAACATTACATCTAAAAACACACAATCATATTCTTTCGTGTAAATATCATTACAAAAAGAAATATATGTATCCATTTGTATATCTTGAAATGTCTGATTTAAATATGTTTTTAATTGTTTTGTAAACTCTGTATCATCATCAATAATCACAGCTTTCATATAACATCACCCATCCTCGTATTTTTATTTTAACATAAGTCATTATCAAAAAACTAGGCTAAGCCTAGTCTTGAGGATGTGTATCTAAATAATGGACAACTATTTTTGATAAACATGTTGACACAATCAAACCAAAAAGAAGTGTCATGATAAGATACTGAAGCAACAGTGAAGTCACTGGCGTAAGTTGCAATAAATCATATGTGATATAAGAAACAAGTACAAAAGCTACAATATCAACAATTAAAACGACTGTTCGATAAAGATTAATAGGACTATAAATACGATAAATCATATGAATGGATAAAATAGCTGTTGTATAGTAGAGAATTGTAAAAGCCTGATTTAAAGATAATGATAATGTCGGTGCTAATAGTTTTAAAGCAATGACACATAAAACAATCGCAATAGCATTTGGAAATGAATAGCGCATTGTATACCTACCAATAGATTCTTTTTGTTTAGAGATATTCTTTTCAAATAAAATCATAAATGATGGGAATCCCTCTACAAAGTTATCCAGTAATGTCATTTGAAAAGGAATAAATGGATAAGGCATATTCAAAAGAATACATGTGATAGATATCAAAATTGTATAGATTGTTTTTAAATAATACATCGAAGCAGAACGTGTTACATTATTAATATCTAGTCTTCCCTCTTTCACAACATCTACCATTGTTGATAGTTCACCATTGATGACAACAAATTGTGATATTTGTTTAGCGGCATCTGATCCAGAACCCATAGCAATAGATACATCAGCATCTTTTAAAGCCAAAACATCATTCACGCCATCACCAGTCATCGCAACCTTTTGTTTATGTTTTTGTAAACATAAAATCATCTCATGTTTCTGTGATGGTGAGGCACGTCCTATCACATGATAGTTTAAAATGGCATCTTCTAATTCTTGTGGCGTTGATAATGTAGAGGCATCAATATAATTTTGAGCATTTTCAATACCAGCCTGACTCGCTAAAGCACTAACAGTGACAGGATTATCCCCAGATATAACTTTCACATCAACATCATTATCTTTAAAAAACTGTATTGTTTCTTTAGCATCTTCTCTTAATGGATCTAAAATAACAATCACTGCCAATGGAACACTATGCATCATATCTTCCTGAAAAGTATCAAAATCATGATGTCTAGCAATCAATAAAATTCTAGCACCTTGATGTTTAGCCTCTTCAATTTGGGTAGGCAAAACAAAATCAGGCAAGATGATTTCAGGTGCTCCAACAATAATCGTTCCTATATTTTCTAATTCTAGTGCACTCCATTTTCTTGCTGAAGAAAAAGAGACTCTTCTTAATGTGGAATAAGGGGCTTCACCTTGAAAATAATCCTGTAAAGTCAAAGACGTTGCATTATTATCAAGAGTTCCTTTCACAAATGAATTCATAATCAAAGAAAATTGATGACTCCATTGTGTATCAAAAGTATAAACATCTTGAACTTGCATTTTTCCCTGTGTTAATGTTCCTGTTTTATCCAAACATAACACATCGACATGGGATAATGTTTCGATACTGAACATTTCCTGAACTAACACTTTTCGTTTCCCCAGTCTTACAACACTTGTGGCTAAAGATACACTTGTTAATAAAACCAGACCAATTGGTAACATACCTAATAATGCTGTTGACGTATTGACAATGGTTGTATTCAAAGTTTCATTTCTGATACCCATAGCCTGATAAAGCAAGCAAATACTGATTGGTAATACAAGCATACTTGTAAAACGTGTGACTTTCTTAAAAGTTTTCACCAACTCTGATGTCACTGGCTTACGTTTACGTGCTTCACTAGCAATCTTTGTTGCATAGTTATCCATACCCACATGTTCAACACAAGCATGACATGCTCCAGAAATAATAAAACTTCCTGATAAAAGATGATCACCGATATCCTTTAAAACCGGATCAGCCTCACCAGTTAATAATGACTCATCAACTTCTACCTGCGTATCTAGCACAATGCAATCTGATGATATCTGCATTCCTGTTTCCAAGAAAACAACATCATTCAAAACAATCTCTTCATTATCTATTTCCTGAATACAGCCATCACGTAAAACTTTTGTCTTTGGTGAAATAATTAAATTTAAACGTGCCACCATATTACGTGAACGAATATCCTGATAAATATGAATCACTGTATTCATTGTGACAATCAATACAAAAAATAAACTTGACCATGCTTTAACATAAATCAAAGCACAGGCAATCACAAAATTATAAACATTAAAAAGTGTAAACACATGTTCACAAAAAATCTGTCTATTTGTCTTAACTAAAGGTTTTGGTGAAACATTCACATGTCCTAACTGGACTTGTTCTTTCACCTGCTGACTTGTTAATCCCTTCACTTCACTCATAATATCACCCATTTTTAATCTATAACTGTTTCTAATCTTATCATATTTATATGGAAAAGCCATGAATTTTTTCTAAAGTTTTTCTAAATAAACTTCATTGACCATTTAAATCAGTTGGTTTATATAAGTAATTCTTAGTTTTGTGTTTTAATAAAATTATTTGAAAGAATAAGCTAAGATATTTTCAACAAAAGTGTCAGATTATCTATAAAAAATAAATAATAAAGTTATAGAAGAACCTGTATCAGCAATATAGTATGAAGTATCTTTTCAAAAGTAGAAAAAGAAATAGAAATACTTATAAGCACATAATATAATGCGATTAAAGACAAATTATTTTTCCATTTTTGTATGTGAGAAAAAGCCAATTTTTATCCAACACTTAAAAATATAACAATAAATTTTCAAATCAGTCTATCTAAATAAAAAAAATAAAGGTATATTTGTCCTATGATAAATAGGAACAAAAAATAATGAGATAGAAATATTTTACAAATTCTTATTTGGAGAAATTGATGATAACTATTTTAGATAAATTTTAATTTTCATAAACGAAAGAAGGGAATAAAATTGAAAATCGGAATTGTATGTGCCACTGATGATGAACTTTCTCCGTTTTTAGCTATGATAGATAACTATAATATCACAAAAAAGGCAATGCTTAAATTTTATGAGGGAGAGATTTATGGCATGCAAGTTGTCACCCTATTTTCTGGGGTATGTAAAGTCAATGCTGCTATAGCAACACAAATACTGATTGATCATTTTAATGTAAATATAGTTATAAATGCAGGGACCGCTGGTGGAATGAATCCAAAACTGAAAATATTTGACACTGTTATATCTACCGAAGTCTGTTACCATGATGTTGCACAAGATACTTTAACAGAATTTCATCCATGGCTAAAAACTGTATTTTTTAAAGCAGATCAAGAATTGATAAAAATATCAAAAAGAGCTGTAAAAAACATAGAATCAAAAAACAAAGTATTTTGGGGACGAATTGTTACAGGAGAAGCTTTTATAACAGATATGGGACGTAAAAAAATCAATGATGAATTTGCACCTTTGGCAGTTGATATGGAAACAGCCAGTATCGCTCATGTATGCTATGTAAACAAGATACCATTTCTTTCAATTCGCTGTATTACTGATACTGCTGAACACAAAGGTGTTGAAAATTTTGAAAAAAATTGTGTCAAATCTTCTATAATCGCAAAAAATATGACTTTAGCTGTATTAAAAGAATATAGGAATCAGCATAAATGAAAACGACAAAATAAGAAAAAGATGAAATATGCCATTTAAAAAATCTTCGAAGTCAACTTTATTTATGTAAGAGCATATCATTATTAACTATGCCTGTATCAAAAATAATATAATCATTAATATCCATCAGCAACTGGTGGATATTTATTGTATACAAAAAGGAATAGTTTTTGACTATTCCTGTATATCATTTTGATCAAAAACATCATCAATTGGTGCACCAGGAGCAACCATTGGGAAGACTTTATCATCTTCTTCAATCATACATTCAATCACTACTGGTCCCTGACTATCCATTGCTTCCAAAATAGCTGGAGCCACTTCTTCTTTCTTTGTGACTCTTATGGCTTTACATCCAAGTCCCTCTGCTGTTTTACAGAAATCAACTTTATCATCAAGTACAGTTGCTGAATAACGTTTTCCATAAAATAATGTCTGCCATTGACGAACCATTCCTAAAACATGATTATTTAAAATGACTTCAATGATAGGAACTTGATAACGTGAAGCTGTTGCTAATTCATTCATGTTCATTCTAAAACATCCATCTCCAGCAATATTAAAGACATATTGATCAGGTTTTCCATATTTCACTCCAATGGAAGCCCCTAAGCCATAACCCATCGTTCCAAGTCCACCACTTGTAATCAACTGACATGGTCTTTTAAAATGGTAATATTGAGCTGCCCACATTTGATTTTGACCTACTTCAGTACAGATAATCGCATTATTATCTGTGAGTGCTTCAATTTGTTCAATCACATATGGTCCTGTTAATTTATCACTATCATAAGATAATGGATATTGTTCTTTTAAAGCTCTAATTTCCTTTAACCACTGTGAATGATTTTGTTGCTTTAACAATAAATTCAAAGCATTTAAAACACTTTTCGCATCACCCACAATACCTAAATCAACATTGACATTTTTATTAATCTCTGCCTCATCGACATCAATATGAATAATTTTAGCATGTCTGGCAAATTTTTGAGCATTTCCAATGACACGGTCACTAAATCTGACACCTATTGCCACTAATAAATCACAGTTAGAAACACCAAGATTACTTGTTTTTGTTCCATGCATTCCAAGCATTCCTGTATAACGTGGATTGGTTCCATCAAAAGCACCTTTTCCCATCAAAGAATCGGTAACAGGCGCATCAATCTTTTCTACAAACTCACGTAGTTCCTGGGAAGCATTAGATCTGACAACACCTCCTCCAACAAAAACAAATGGCTTTTCACTTTTTTCAATCATTTCAATAGCTTCTTTTAATGTTGATGTTGGATAAGTATAACTACGTCTTTCTATTTTTTCTGGTTTTTGTGATTGATATTCACATTTGGCAGCTGTGACATCTTTTGTAATATCCACAAGAACGGGTCCAGGTCTTCCTTCTTTTGCAATTTGAAAAGCTTTACGAATTGTTGGTGCTAAACTTTCTACATCTTTGACAATATAATTGTGTTTTGTAATAGGCATTGTCACACCTGTAATATCAACTTCCTGAAAACTGTCTTTTCCTAATAATGGAACACCCACATTGGCTGTAATAGCAACCAAAGGGACAGAATCCATATAAGCTGTTGCTATTCCTGTCACAAGATTTGTCGCCCCTGGTCCACTTGTAGCCATACAGACACCTACTTTTCCTGTAGCTCTGGCATAGCCATCAGCGGCATGTGAAGCCCCTTGTTCATGAGAAGTCAAAACATGATTAATTCGATCTCGATAATGATATAAACTGTCATAAACGTTTAAAATTGTTCCTCCAGGATAACCAAAAACAGTATCAACACCCTGTTCTAATAAACATTCAATGACAATATCGGCCCCCGTTAATAACATATACTTCTCCTCCTATTCTTTGACTTTTAAAACCGCCCCAGTATTTGCAGATGTCACCATAGACGCATATTTTTTCAAATATCCTTTGACAACTGGTAATTTTGGTTTAAAATTCTTTCTTCTTTCTTCTAATTCTTCATCACTCACTAATAATTCAATACGATGATTGATAATATCAATTTCAATCATATCTCCTTCTTTCACAAGCCCAATTGGTCCTCCAACTGCTGCTTCTGGTGAAACATGACCAATAGATGCTCCACGTGTTGCACCAGAGAAACGTCCATCTGTAATCAAAGCGACATCTTTATCTAATCCCATGCCAGCAATTTCAGATGTTGGCGATAACATTTCTCGCATTCCTGGACCACCTTTTGGTCCTTCATAACGAATGACAACAACATCACCAGCGACAATCTTTCCAGCACGAATAGCAGCTATCGCATCTTCTTCACAGTCAAAGACTCTTGCTGGTCCTGTATGTTGTAACATTTCTTGAGCTACTGCACTTTGTTTCACAACACAGCTATCAGGTGCTAAGTTTCCTTTTAAAACAGCAATTCCGCCTGTCTTCATATATGGATTTTCTACTGGTCGAATAATTTCTGGATTTAAATTCACACATCCAGCAATATTTTCTTTTAATGTTTTTGTTGTACAAGTTAAAACATCTGTGTGTAAAATACCTAATTGATCTAATTCATTCATCACAGCATACACACCACCAGCTTCATTCAAATCTTCCATAAATGTATCCCCTGCAGGCGCTAAATGACACAAGTTTGGTGTATGTTGACTAATTTCATTAGCAATTTCTAAATTTAACTCAACTCCAGCTTCATATGCGATAGCAGGTAAATGTAACATTGAGTTTGTTGAACAACCTAAAGCCATATCAACAGTTAATGCATTTAAAAAAGCATCTTTTGTCATGATATCTCTTGGTTTAATATCTTTTTTGACTAATTCCATAATTTGCATACCTGCATGTTTAGCTAATCTTATTCTTTCACTATAGACAGCTGGAATAGTTCCATTACCTTTTAATCCCATTCCTAAAACTTCAGTTAAACAATTCATAGAATTAGCTGTATACATACCTGAACATGAACCACATGTTGGACATGCTTTTTCTTCAAATTCTTTTAATTTTTCAGCAGTGATTTTCCCTGCATTATATTGTCCCACAGCTTCAAATAATGATGATAAACATGTTTGTTTACCATCTAATCTTCTTCCAGCCAGCATTGGTCCACCACTCACAAAAATTGTTGGCACATTAATTCTTGCAGCTGCCATTAATAAACCAGGAACATTTTTATCACAGTTTGGAATCATTACCAAACCATCAAATTGATGTGCATTGGCTAAGCATTCAGTACTATCACATATCAATTCTCTTGTGACTAATGAATATTTCATTCCTGTATGATTCATAGCAATACCATCACAAACTGCAATTGCTGGTATTTCAACAGGTGTTCCACCTGCTAAATAAATTCCTTTTTTCACTGCTTCAGCAATTTTATCTAAATTCATATGACCTGGAACAATTTCATTATAAGAATTTACCACTCCAATGAGTGGTCTATCTAGTTCTTCTTCAGTCATTCCCAAAGCATTAAATAATGAACGATGTGGAGCTCTTTCTACTCCTTTTTTCACTTGATCACTTTTCATGCATTTACCTCCTATAAGTTCTCTACAACATATTGTCCCATTTGGCAACATGTCACCTGTTGTTTTCCTTCAGACATAATATCTATTGTACGATAGTTCTTTTCCAAAACTTTTTCTACAGCTTGTTCAATATCATCTGCTTCTTCATCCATATCAAATGAATAGCGAAGCATCATTGCTGCTGAAAGAATTGTTGCGATAGGATTGGCAATATTCTTTCCAGCAATATCTGGTGCACTTCCATGACTTGGTTCATACATACCCAGTTTATCTTCTCTTAATGATGCACTTGATAACATACCAATTGATCCGGTAATCATACTAGCTTCATCACTTAAAATATCTCCAAACATATTTTCAGTCAAAATGACATCAAACTGACGTGGATCTTTGACTAACTGCATTGCACAGTTATCCACAAGCATATGTTCTAATTCCACATCTGGATAATCTTTGGCCACAACATTCACAACTTTTCGCCATAAACGAGAAGTATCTAAAACATTAGCCTTATCAACACTTGTCACTTTATGACGTCGCTTCATGGCAATATCAAATGCACGTTTAGCAATACGACGAATTTCTGCTTCACTATAAATCAGATTATCATGAGCCACCATCTGTCCATCAATCTCTTTGGTTTCCCTTTCACCAAAATAAAGTCCACCTGTCAATTCACGAACAATGATCATATCAAAACCATCCTGACTTAATTCTTCTTTTAATGGACAGGCACCTTTTAATTCTTTATATAAATAAGCAGGTCTTAAATTGGCAAACAACCCCAAAGCTTTACGCATCTTTAACAACCCGGCTTCTGGTCTTAATGATGGTTCTAACTGATACCATGGTGAAGTATTTGTATCCCCACCAATAGAACCTAATAAAACGGCATCACTTTTTTGAGCCAATTCAATAGCTTCATCAGTCAAAGGCACACCATATTTATCAATGGATATACCACCCATATCTATATATTGATAATGAAAAGTATGATGATATTTCTTGGCAATAGCATCTAAGACTTTCAATGCTTCATTGACAATTTCTGGACCAATACCATCACCTTTAATGACTGCAATTGTTTTTTCCATAGATTATCCTCTTTTCTTTTCGTTAACATAATTCACCAACCCATTTGCCTGAATCATTTTTTGTAAAAATTCAGGGAATGGCTGTGCCTGATATTGTTTATTTTTTGTTATATTTTTAATGATTCCTGTATCAAAATCAACTTCTACCTGATTGCCTTCATCTATGTCTTGAGCGGCTTCAGGACATTCCAAAATAGCAAATCCAATATTAATCGAATTACGATAAAAAATACGAGCAAAAGACTGGGCAATAACACAACTGACTCCAGCTGTTTTTAAAGCTAATGGAGCATGTTCACGTGAAGAACCACACCCAAAATTCTTTCCAGCCACCATAATATCTCCTGGATTTAATCTTTCTACAAATGTTGGATCAATATCCACCATGGCGTGACTGGCTAATTCTTTTGCATCAAATGAATTTAAATAACGTGCTGGGATAATCACATCCGTATCCACATTATCCCCATATTTCAAAACAGTTCCTTGGGCTTTCATGTTATTCTCCCACCTTTCTTGGATCAGCTATATATCCTGCAATAGCACTCGCTGCCGCAACCTCAGGAGAAGCTAGATAAATCAAAGATTCTGTATCTCCCATTCTTCCTACAAAGTTACGGTTTGTTGTAGAAACACATTTTTCACCTTTTGCCATAACACCCATATGACCACCCATACATGGTCCACAGCTTGGTGTATTGAATGCACATCCTGCTTCCACAAAAATTTCTGCCAAACCTTCTCGAATACATTCCACAAAAATTTTCTGTGTTGCAGGAATGACCATGACTCTAACTGTATCAGCTACTTTCTTTCCTTTTAATAAAGCCGCAGCTTTACGCAAATCACTTAAACGACCATTTGTACATGAACCAATCACAACTTGATCAATATAAATCTTTTCACTTTCATTGATTTCTTCCATTGTATGTGCATTTCCTGGTAAATGAGGGAAAGCTACAGTTGGTGTAATTTTTGATAAATCAATTTCAATGACTTCATCATATTCTGCATCTTCATCAGCCTGATACTCTTTATAACTTTTCTTTGAATGTTGTTTCATATATTCTCTTGTTTTGTCATCAACTGGGAAAATACCATTTTTAGCACCTGCTTCAATCGCCATATTACAAATTGTAAAACGATCATCCATCGTTAAAGAAGAAACACCTTCCCCAGTAAATTCCATAGATTTATATAAAGCACCATCAACACCAATACGTCCAATAATATGTAAAATCACATCTTTACCACTGACATATGGCTGTAATGCTCCTTTTAAAACAAACTTAATGGCACTTGGCACCTTAAACCAAAGTTCTCCTGTGGCCATACCTGTCGCAATATCAGTTGTTCCAACACCTGTTGAAAAAGCCCCTAACGCTCCATAAGTACAAGTATGTGAGTCAGCCCCAATAATACACTCTCCAGCAACGATAATTCCCTGTTCTGGTAAAATCGCATGTTCAACACCACATTTTCCTTGTTCCATATGATGTGTTAAACACTGTTCTCTAGAAAACTCTCTGATGGCCTTTGAATTTTCTGCTGATTTCATATCTTTATTAGGCGTAAAATGATCAGGAACCAAAACAACCTTATCCTTATCAAAAACATGATCAGCCATTTGTTTAAAAATCGGCAAAGCCATTGGCCCTGTAATATCATTAGCCATTACAACATCTAGTTTTGCTTCAATTAACTGACCTGCCACAACTTCTTTCAATCCTGCATGATCAGCCAATATTTTCTGTGTCATTGTCATTGACATATATATTCCCCCTTATGACTTTGTATGTCATCACTAAAGAGTCAAATGACTCTTTACTGAACACACACAAAGTGTGTGTATTTTAGTTATTAATTAATTTATCTTCATCAGACCAGCTATATAAACTTCTGATTTCTTTTCCAACTTTTTCACTTTGATGTTCTTTAGCTAATTTACGCATAGCTTTGAAATGAGCTTGTCCTCCAGCTGGTGACATATCCAATAAGAAATCTTTCGCAAATGTTCCATCTTGAATATCTTTTAAGATTTGACGCATAGCTTTCTTTGTATCTTCAGTAATAATCTTTGGTCCAGTAATATAATCTCCATATTCTGCTGTATTTGAAATAGAATATCTCATTCCTTCAAATCCTGATTGATAGATCAAATCAACAATCAATTTCATTTCATGAATACATTCAAAATATGCATTCTTTGGATCATATCCTGCTTCTACTAATGTTTCAAAACCAGCCTGCATTAATGCACAGACACCACCACATAATACAGCCTGTTCACCAAATAAGTCAGTTTCAGTTTCAGTTCTGAATGTTGTTTCCAAAATACCTGCTCTTGCCCCACCAATAGCTAAACCATAAGCCAAAGCCATATCTAAAGCTCGACCTGTTGCATCTTGTTCTACTGCTACTAAACATGGTGTTCCTTTTCCAGCCTGATATTCACTACGTACTGTATGTCCTGGTGCTTTAGGTGCAATCATTGTCACATCAACATTTTTTGGTGGCACAATTTGACCAAAATGAATATTAAATCCATGTGCAAACATCAACATGTTTCCTTCTTCCAAATTTGGTTCAATTGATTCTTTATATAATTTTGCCTGTAATTCATCATTAATTAAAATCATAATAATATCTGCTTTTTTAGCAGCTTCAGCTGAAGTATAAACTTCAAATCCTTGAGCTTCAGCTTTTGCCCAAGATTTTGAACCTTCATATAGTCCTACAATAACATGCACTCCTGATTCTTTTAAGTTCAATGCATGAGCATGTCCTTGTGATCCATAACCAATAATAGCGACTGTTTTTCCATCCAATAAAGCTAAATTACAATCTGATTCATAATAAATTTTTGACATTTTTTTACCCCCTGTTTTCTTTCTTATTTATTTCAAAATTATTAAGACCTCTTGAAATACCAGCTAAACCAGTACGCACGATCTCAACAATATTGAAGCCATCTAACATTGCTAATAAACCATTGATTTTGTTATGTGTTCCTGTTACTTCAATAACCATTGAATCTGGTGACACATCAACAATCTTAGCTCTAAATATATCGACGATTGAAACAATATCTGCACGTGTGTGACAATCAGCTTCAACTTTAATCATGACAAGTTCACGGTAAACAGATGCTTCGCTTGGTAACGCAAAGATTTCAATGACATCTTCTAATTTTCTAAGCTGTTTTTCAATCTGTTCAAGAATTTGCTGATTCCCATGTGCAACCACTGTCATTCTTGAAATACCTTCTGTGTTTGTTGGTCCTACGGTTAAACTATCAATGTTATAGCCACGTCTTGAAAACAAACCACTCACACGTGTCAGAACTCCTGCACTATTGTGTACAAGAATTGATAAAATAAGTTCTTCCATAAATTATCCTTCCTTTTTTATATTTTTATAAATACGATTCATAGCTGAAATCATAGCTTTAATCGTCGCTGTTGTAATATTCAAATGCACTCCTACCCCATATTCACAAAGCTCTTCACCTTGTGGTCTTAATTGGACATAGGCAGCAGCTTTAGAATTTGAACCAGATGTTAAAGCATGTTCACTATAATCCACTAAATCTGTATATAGAAAATCATCTGTGGCATTGAATGCGTTCTTAACTGCATCAATAGGTCCATTGCCATATCCAATTAAAGTTTTCACTTCACCATGATCTTCAATTGTCACTTCAGCGCGTCTTTCATATTCATTATCTTCATCACTAATATCTATTAATCTCTGTTTAATAAATTTATATGGATATTCGATATCAATATATTCTTTCTTAAATGTGTCATAAATACGTTCTGGAGAAACTTCTCCTTCAATTTCACTAATATTTTGAATAGCTTTTGCAAAATCAACCTGTAAAGCTTTTGGTAAATGATATCCAAAGACTGTATCCATAACAAAAGCCACTCCACCTTTACCTGATTGTGAATTAATACGTACAATTGGCTCATATTGACGATTTAAGTCAGCTGGATCAATTGGTAAATAAGGGACTTCCCAAATACCATCTCCACGTTGATGATAAGCATACATACCTTTATTAATGGCATCTTGATGGCTGCCAGAAAAGGCAGTAAAAACAAGTTCTCCAGCATATGGCTGTCTTGGTGGAATTTCCATTTTTGTACATTTTTCGTAAACATCTTTAATTTGGTTGATTTGTCCCAGTTCCAACTTTGGATCAATGCCATGTGTAAACATATTTAAAGCCAATGTCACAATATCAACATTTCCTGTTCTTTCCCCATTTCCAAACAATGTTCCTTCAACACGATCAGCTCCTGCCAATAAAGCAAGTTCAGTAGAAGCCACACCACAACCTCTATCATTATGTGGATGAACACTCACAATAACTCTTTCTCGATCTTTAAAATGACGGCACATCCATTCAATCTGATCGGCGTATACATTTGGTGTATCCATTTCAACTGTAGATGGTAAATTAATAATCACTTTATGTTCTTTTGAAGCACCCCAAGTATCTAAAACAGCTTCACAGACTTCCATCGCATAATCAACTTCCGTACCAGTAAAACTTTCAGGCGAATATTCTAAAATAACTTCTCCATCAAAATCCTGAGATAACTCCTTGACTAATTTTGTTCCATCAACAGCAATTTTCTTAATTTCTTCCTTACTCTTATGAAACACAACATCTCTTTGTAAAATAGATGTTGAATTATAAATATGCACAATCGCCTTTTTTAATCCTTTTAAGGATTCAAATGTTCTTTTAATCAAATGTTCTCTCGCTTGTGTTAATACCTGCACTGTCACATCATCAGGTATCAGATTTTTATCTATTAGTAATCTTAAAAAGTCAAACTCAATCTGTGATGATGATGGAAAACCAACTTCTATCTCTTTAAAGCCTAAATCAACAAGCATTTGAAACATTTCTACTTTTTCATTAATATCCATTGGTGTAATTAAAGCTTGATTCCCATCACGTAAATCAACCGAACACCAGATAGGCGCTTGTTCAATTTCATGATCTGGCCATGTACGATCTGCCAATTTAATTGTTTCAAATCTTCTATATTTTTTATAGTTCATATATTTTCCTCCCCTTTCCTATAATAAAAAAACTCGTTCTCACCATGAAAAACATCATAGTTGAGGACGAGAGTTCATGACTTCGTGGTTCCACCTCATATTCATTATTGCCTCACGACAATAACCTTATCAAGTACGCTTATTCATATAAGTTCATACTCTAGCGTGATAACGGTCGCATTCCGTAGCAGCTTACTTTATTTTTCAGTGCTCCACTCAAGGACGAGTTCAATAACACTTTCACAGTCCTTTCCACCAGCCAGAACTTCTCTATGCATCATTTGTTATTTACTATTTCCTATCACTGTATTTATTATAGAGTTGTTGGATATATCATATACCTTTTTATAAATATAGTCAACCATATTTTATATTTTTAAGCATTTCTTTTTTTGGTTTTATGAAATATTATATTCTATTTTTCGCCTTTTTCAAAAAATAAAACACAACAAAAAAATATCTTTTACCCCATCATAAGCAATCAATTCCTATATAAAAGATAAAAAACTATATATCAAAATAGATATATAGCTTTATTTGAAGCCTTATCATGGTACCCAATTTTATCATTTTTCATAATTCTAGTCATCAAATATATCTGTGCCACAGTGTGAACACTTCTTACCAGAAAATATGCTACTCATATCCAGTAAACTACCACAAAAATGACATCTCCATATAAAAGGATATAAGACATAAATAGCTACCGTTCCAATAAAACCAATGAAACATAATACATAATAGAATATATCCAGATTCATATTAACGGGAACAACTGTGGTAGGTGATACCACAAGAATCGCCAAAAAGTCATATACTAGCATATAAATGACAAATTTTTTATATCTTCGTTTCATTAACTCAATTTACCATAGTCGTATTATATGGACATGTCAAGACAACATTTTTTACTGTTTTTCCTGATACTCCAGTAATATTTACTGATTTAATTCTCTGTGATATATATGTTGAACCTTTATATCCTGCATAAGCCTTAGATGTACTGTCATAATATGCTGGAGTAAACGTGCTAGTATAAGTAGCAGTTCTATGAGCTGTTTTTGCTTGAGCTGAGGTATTAGATTTCAAAGCAGTAACACCAGTTTTGTATAAATTACTACTTGTCGTGGGAGTTGCAAGCACTCTCATGACATCATATGTTTTTCCTCCAGTAGTATATTTACTATATACTGTTTTCATTGTTGCACCTTTAACTTTAGCAATACCTCCAACTTGATCTTCACCAATGATTTTTGCCAATTCAGATCCCGTAACAGTTTGGACACCTAAACTATTCAATTGATTTTCATATTCTTTTACAGAACTGAAATTTTCCTCAACAAATGCTTCATTTTGCAAATCAATAATTGCATTGATTTCATCAATTGTTGTGTTTGTTTCATCTCCATTACTATCTAATACAATTTCTTTTTCATCATTAGAAAAAGCTGAAACATTCTGCATTTCTATCACCGAAAATAGAAAAGCAGACGCTAATAATGATACTGATATTTTTTTCAAGTTTATATTCATTTTTCTATCATATTGAAGATTTTTAATCTACAATTTTCCCTTCTTATTCAAATATTTATATATAATGCACTACAACATTATTTAATCATAAATCAAGAAAAATATAAATACCATTCATTTAAACTTAATATTCACTTCAATAAACTTTAACAATCTTTTATAGAAAATATATGTTGAAAATGAAAAATCAGTTATTTAACAATTCATCTATCTTTTCACAAATATAAACAAATTGAATTTATATTTTTACTTTTAATAAATACCTATCAACTCATCTCGTGTTTTTTATGAGAACAAGCCTGTTTCTAGAACAAAAGCTGAATCTCCTTCATTTTATGCGACCTATCCTAGCATCTTGCATTATTTCTTGTTGAATGGATCATTTCATTAATTGTTCTGCCTCTTCATCTTCTTTCAATGAATTTTTGAAATATTCTTGTATGCTTTTCTTATCCTTTTACTGTACAACAATCATCAATACCACTTTTATATTATTTTATACACTTTTTGATTATCTTACTTTTTAGCTTTAGGAATCACATCTCATTTTTAAATCTCGTTACTACGCGATAGTTTGTGGATTTTAATTGAATACAAAAAAGAATAACCCCAAAGGTTATTCTATCGATCAAAAGCTAAATCAATAAGACGATCAATTAAATCACTATAAGTGATGCCTAAATCAGCTATTAACTGAGGATACATCGAAATCTTTGTAAATCCAGGCATCGTATTAATTTCATTAAGATAAATCTGATTTGTTTTCTTATCCAAGAAGAAATCCACACGAGAAAGTCCATGTCCATCAACAGCTTTGAAAACTTTTAATGCATATTCTCGAATTTTTTCTTGAATGTTAGCATCAACTAATGCAGGAATACATGTTTTGCTTTCTTCATCTTCATACTTTGATTCAAAAGTATAAAACTCTCCATGAGGCATAATTTGACCAACACGAGAAACAATAGGATCATCATTTCCTAATACAGCTGTTTCTAATTCGATACAATCAATACATTCTTCAACAACAATATGGCTATCATACTGTCCTGCCTGATGTAATATTTCTAGCAAGTCCTCTTCATGATCTACACGATAACAACCTACACTTGATCCAGAACGACTTGCCTTCACAAAACAAGGAAACCCTAACTGATTTTTCACTGCTGTTAATATATCATCAGTTTCATCAAATTGATGATTCACAACAACATATTGAGCATCATATCTTTTTTTCACATATAAAGATTTCACTTGTGGAATTCCTACTGTTTCTAAAATCTTTTTGGTATAAATTTTATCCATGGCCACACTTGAAGCTAATGTTCTACATCCTACATATGGAACACCAGCCAATTCAAATAACCCCTGAATCGTTCCATCTTCACCATATTGTCCATGAAGAACAGGGAAAATAACATCTTGTTGTTTCAACAAATGATAAATATCTTCAATATGTGTTGAGTGATCTAACCATGAATCTAAAGTTAAATCTTCCTGACTAGCATCTAAAAGATACCATTCTCCAGACTGATCAATACCAACCAAAGTCAGCTCATAACGATCTCTATGAAGATTTTTTAAAACAGATGTACAAGACATTCTTGAAATGGTATGTTCAGTAGATTGTCCTCCACATATAAGCATTAATTTTCTCATTTTTTATATTTCTCCTTTAAATAGTCTACAACTTCATCAAGATGCATGCCATGTGATCCTTTTAATAAAATGACATCATCCTGTATACATCCCTCTAAAGCTTGAATTAAATCTTGATTACTTTCAAAATGATAAGCTTCTATACCATTTTCCTGCGCTTTTAAAACAATATTCTGGCTTGCAGGTCCTACACACATTAATTGATCTATATGCTTTTTAGCAACATATTGCCCAACTTCCTGATGAAATGCCTGTTCATACGCTCCAAGCTCTAACATATCTGCCAAGATAGCTATTTTTCTATTTGGATATTTTGATAAAACATCAAGACTTGACTTCATTGAATCTAAGTTGGCATTATATGTGCCATCAATCAATCTGATTCCATGACTTAGTTCGATCATATCCATACGATTTTTTGTCAGTTCAAATTGATCAATACCTTTAATACACTTTTCAATATCAATATCTAAGCTTAACCCTACCGCAATCGCAATCAACGCATTCATCACAAAATGATGACCAGAAACTGGCACATGAACATGATAAGTTTTTCCCTGATAATCCAAATCAAAATAAGATTCTTCTAATAATAACTCAACATGATAAGCTTTTAAATAACAGTCATTATTTTCACCAACACGAATAATAGGATAATCTTGAGATTGTACAGTATGCAACATATCATTATCATCATTGATAATAAGGCGTCCCTGCTGAGTTAATCCTTCAACAATTTCCATCTTCGCTTTTAGAATATTCTCTCGTGAACCTAGTTCCCCAATATGTGCTGTTCCAACGTTTGTAATAACTGCAATATCAGGTCTTGCAATCTGTGTCAGATGGCGAATTTCACCAAGATGATTCATCCCCATTTCTAATACCATGACTTCTTCATCCTGATGTCTTAAAACTGTTAAAGGTAAACCGATATGATTGTTGTAGTTACCTAAAGTTTTCAGAGTTTTATATTGCATTGATACCACAGCATAAATCATATCCTTGGTACTTGTTTTTCCAACACTCCCTGTAATTCCCACAACTTTAACAGCACGATGTTTTCTTAAATAAGCTGCCATATCTGTTAATGCCTGTAAAGTATCCTTCACTAAAATCACGTTTTTATCAGGATAATCTATGGGCTGAGATGTTATAACAGAACTTGCGCCAGCTTCAAAAGCCTGTTTTATAAACTGATGTCCATCATTTTTTTCTCCAACCAGCGGAATATACATATCTCCTTCATGAATCTGTCTTGTATCTTGCGTAAATCCATGAATATCATCATTGATATTTCCGCTCAACAATGTGCCACCAGTGGCTTCAATAATCTCTCTTATTAGCATAATTTTACCTCATTTTTAATATATGCACTATTATAGCACCAGTTCACTAGGAAAGCTATGAAATTTTATTGTTCTTATATAATAAAAAAATAGCTGTTTAAAACAACTATTTCTTTTCATATTCTTATATATTGATATTTTATCTAGCTCAAATCAATATAGTGACAATTAAATATAATCACCCTGTCCATCAAAGAACAATCTTTGTTGCTGGGCACCATCAAAGTCCATAATGACATAATAGCTTTCTTGTTGATAAGCTGATACATATGTTTTCACAATCAATTTATCACCAACAATATATCCTGTATCAACCAATCCATTGTAAATTGTCTTTTCTTGCTGTGTTGATAAATCATATCTAACAACACTGCCATCCATAGACTGATAAAATAAATACTGCTCATTCATATTTAAAAAATTAACAGCATTCGCTTTTAATACCTCTGTCTTTTTACTATTTATATCTAACAAACAGATACCATCTGATGATAAATAATAAAGTTTTCCATCTAAATAAATTAAATTATAAAATGATCCACTCAATAATTTTTCATCATTTTCTCCATTTCTATTCATACGATAAATACCATCATCAGATGTATAATAAATATAATCATCTACAACATTAATACAATAAGATTGTCTATCATTAAGCTTTGTCTGTTTTTGTGTATTGATATCATAAACATAGATTGATTCATTATCTTCATCTAATTGATAATAGATGCGATCATTATCTATATATGGATAATAAATAGCTTTAGTTATGAATTGATTTTGATCTTTACCATCTAATGAAACTTCACATAAATAATTCTGTTGATTTGTATAATAAATCTTATCATTATGAATCATGATATTTTGACATTTCTCTGTGACCAATGTTTGACGGTTATTTAAGTTTTGATCCATGGATACAAGATACCCCTGATCATTACACATATAAAGCGTTTCTCCATCAAAATAAACCTCACCATTTTGATTGATATTTCCAACCAAACTTGAAAAACCTGTTTTTCCTGATATTGTCATAGGTTGTTGTGGTAATGTATCTGATGATGTATCATGAAAAGACGTATAATTAAGCGTTGGTCCATGATAAACATATTCATAAGATACAACTGTTAAAACAGCCAAAACAATAACACTCACTAAAATGAGTAACTTATTTACTTTTTTATTGACTGGTATATCTTTAAAAGACGATGTCTTTGTTTCCTTTTCAACAGTTTCTTCATCAAAAAACAGTGGTTCATAATATCCATCATTTTGTTCTTGTGACTTGTATAATGGATGACCACAATATGGACAATAATTCATATCATTGCTGACTTCATTTTGACAATTTGGACAAATCATATCTCAATCCTCCTACGACTGTTGATGTGGATTTTCATGTTCATCAACAACTTTATAATCAACGTCAATAACATCACTATCCTGATTTTGGTAATCCTGATAAAGAGATTCATAATACTCCTGATCTTCTTTATCTTCATGTGACTGACGACGTGAAAAGAAAAGCTTTCTTATTATCCAGATAACCAAAATAACCCCAATCAAAACAATAAGGATTGGTAAAAATAATCTTAAAGCTAACATAATTAATACAAGCACACATAACAAATATATAAAATTATATCCCATATCATTTCTCCTTTTGCGATATAGTCTATATGATAAATATAAACTATAAATGAACTGTGTCTTCCTCCTCATGCCATACAAACAAATAGTAAACTGGTACTTTTAAACCTGATGCAAACTTTTCGACAACCTTTAAAGACACATTTCTACGACCTCTTTCAACATCTGAAACATAGTTTTTAGATAACTGGCAGCGAAATCCAAGTTCTTCCTGAGAAACATTTTGCATCAAACGGAGTTCTTTAATTCTTCTCCCAAAACGAATATTTATATTTTCCATACTCACTCATTCTCCAACTGTCGTATTTTTTGAGCTTCTTCCTTAATCTTTTTAAAACGATGATGTAATCCTGATTTACTAATGGTTTGACCAGTCTGCTGATAATATGTATCTGCCAATTCATTTAAAGTCAACTCAGGATTTTCTAAACGTAATAAAGCCACTGTACGTGTCTTATCATCTAAAATTTCAATGCCTACTTTATCAATGATATAGGCAATATCTTCAATTTGAGCTGTAGAAGCACTCATCGCCTTCACTTCATTAGCAATATCACAATTATTCCATCTGTTGACAGTATTGGCCATAGAACGGTCAATACGTGTCATTTCAAAATTCATAACTGATTGTGAAGCACCAATGGCTCTTAAAAAATCCCCAATTTTTTCTGCTGATTTTAAATACACAACATATTTATTACGTCTTTTGATCATTTTGGCATGCAAGTCATAACAATTCATCAACTCCATAATAAATGAAGCATATTCTGGTTCATTCACACTCATTTCCAGATGATAGTTAGATGTATCTGGATTATTCACACTTCCACAAGATAAAAAGACCCCTGCCAGATAAGCTCTTTTCTTGGCATCTGTTTCTAAAAAATGAATATCTGGAAAACTTTGTATACCAATGCCTTCCATAAGATGCAAGTCTTCTAAGATTTCTCTTGCCTTAGAAACCATCAATGTATAAATATTATTTTTTTTCAATTTCATTTTTCTAGAAACACGAAATTCTATATGTGGTTGATATAAATCCTTTAAGAATTTATGCAATTTAGATGCAATTTTCGCATTTTCAGTTCTTAATGTTAGCGTTAAGCCTGACTGATTGAGTGACAATGTTCCAAGAATTTTAATCATTGCACAAAGTATTGCCTTTTCACATGGTTGATCAAAATCATTGAACACAATTTCTTCTTTGACGACTCTTGAAAAAGAAATCATCATAAAACCTCCTTAATGATCAGCATCACGATGCCATTTATAAACTTGATAATATTTTGAATAATACTCTGCAAAATAATTGGTAAGTGTGACTGAACGATGTTGTCCCCCAGTACATCCAATTCCAATAATCATTTGCATTTTACCTTCTTCTTCATATTTCTTTAATAAATAATCATAATATTCTATTGTTCTACGAACAAATTCCTGTGTTTCACTTTGTGACATCACATAATCATAAACCTCTTTATCATTTCCAGTTAATTTTCTTAAGCTTTCAATATAAAAAGGATTTGGTAAAAAACGTACATCTAATAATAAGTCTGCATCACGTGGAATTCCATGTTTATATCCAAATGAAATAAAAGAAACTCTAAATGTATTACGATTTCCTTTGTGGAAATAACTTTCTAATTTATCTTGTAATTTTGATGGCTTTAATAATGTTGTATCAATCACAATATTAGCTAACTGACTAATAGGATCTGCCATTTCACGTTCAAATTCAATAGCTTCAACCAAAGATGATGCCACATTACTAATCATGAGTGGGTGAGAGCGTCTTGTCTGTTTATAACGTGAAAGTAAAACTTTATCATCACAGTCTAAGAAAATAACTGTCAAATCTACCCAATCCATGTTTGATAAGATTCTCACAGCCAAAATCGCATCACCTAGCGATACTGCCATAGCCACTTTAGAATATTTCGTAGACGTACGCATTAAATCTCCAAATTCTTTTAATAATGGAATAGGATAATTATCTATACAGCGATACTCCATATTTTCAAAGATAGCCATTGCCTGAGTTTTACCAGCCCCAGACATCCCCGTTACAACAATAACTTCAATTTTATTCATATAACTCACCTTCTCTTTTATAATATATCAAAAATCACATTATAAGTGTACTCTTTTTTTATACAAAAAGAGAAAAGAATCTATTTCCCTTCTCTCTATTTGAATAATGAAGCAATATATTGTCCTGCAATAGCACCATCATTTGCAGCAGTCACAACTTGTCGCAGTTGTTTATCAGTCACATCCCCACCAGCAAAAATACCAGCAACTTTTGTTTCCTGATTCATATCAACTTCAATATACCCTTTTTCATTCACTATTCCCAAATCTTTTACAAATTCTGTAATAGGATCTAATCCTATAAACGGAAAAATTCCTTGTGCTTCAATTGTAGAAAGTTCTCCTGTGTGAGAATCTTCTACAATCAGCCCCACAACTTTTTGATCTTCAACTTTTACTTCATGAGGTTTCTTTAAATAATGGATTTCAATGTTGTCTTTTTCTTGTAATTTATTAACTAAATATTGATCAGCACGTAACACATCACGACGCACAATAATATGCACATGATTCACAATATCACTTAAATAAATAGCTTCTTCAATGGCACTGTTTCCGCCACCCACAACACAGACATCTTTATTTTTAAAGAAAGGTCCATCACAGACAGCACAATAAGACACACCTCTTCCACTCATTTCTTCTTCATGAGGGATTCCCATATGACGTTCTTTTGTACCTGTCGCAATAAAGACATAGCGTGCTTCGTATGTTTTATCACCTACATATACAACTTGATGATCTTCATGATGTTCAATACGTGTCACTTCACCATATTCATATTGAGCACCAAAAGATAAACATTGTTCATACATGGCATAAGCCAGTTCTGGTCCTTTTGTTATTAATCCAGGATAATTTTCTATTTCAGCTGTTAAATTCATCTTTCCACCAGGTGCTCCACCATCTAAAACCAAAACACTGGCTCCTGCACGCGAAGCATATAAGGCAGCTGTTAAACCAGCTGGACCAGCACCCACAACAATTAAATCAGTCATCCATTCATCTTCCTTTCTACAAATGTTATAATTTCTGACATATCATCTATCAGTAAATCAGGAGCTAAAGCTTGCATTGCCTGATAACCTTTAGGTGTCCATTTGACACCAGCTGTATAAATACCCGCATTTTTTCCAGCTTGTATATCAGTCACATTATCTCCAATATATAAACCGTTTAAACAATGAAATGTATTCATTACTTTTAAAATACCTTCAGGATTTGGCTTGACATGTTCAACATCATCCATTCCTAAAATCATATCAAAATATGGAGTCATTTCAAATAAATCCAGCCCAATCAAAGCAGCCTGACGATATTTAGTTGTGACAACCGCTAATGGATAACCTTGTTTTGATAATGTTTTTAAGGTTTCTTCAACACGAGGGTAAATGGTCACATAATCCTGATGATGAGCATGATTATATGTGCGATAATAATCAATCAGTTCCTCAATCATCTCATCAGGAAAATATCTAGAAAATGTATCTTTTAAGGCTGGGCCTAAAAATGATAAATGTTCCTGATCACTAATTTGATAGTCTGGCTTATAATGATGAAAGACATGTTCAAAAGATTTTCTAATTAACAAATCTGTATTTAATAATGTCCCATCTAAATCAAAAATAACTGCAAAATCTTTTTTCATAGTAACTCCTTTATATGTATTATATCATGAATATCACAAAGCTTATATGATTATGCTTTTAAAATATTTTCGATTTCACGAACCAATATTTTCATTTGTTCCATTGTGCCTATTGTTATTCTTAAATATTGCTCAATTCTTGGTTGATGAAAATAACGAACCAGTATACCTTTTTCTCTTAATTGTAAAAATAACTTCTGAGCATCATACTGAGGATGTTTCACAAAGATAAAATTGGCTTTTGAATCAGGCATTACAAAACCTAACTTTTTCAATTCAGACTTTGTATATTCTCGTGTTTCTATGATTTTTTGAGCATTTTGTTGAATATAATCACTATCTTCCATACTCGCAACACCAATAGCCTGTGCCAAACTATCAACAGGATAAGAATTAAATGAGTTTTTCACATCATATAGTTTAGCGATTACTTCCTGACTTCCTAGAGCTACCCCTAAACGAATTCCCGCTAATGAACGATATTTAGAAAATGTTTGTGTGATCAATAAATTTGGATATTTTTGAATCAATGGAACAGCACTTTGCCCACCAAAATCAATATATGCTTCATCAATCACAACAATACTATCCTGATTATGTTTTAAAAGATCTTCAATCATATCTAATGAAACACACAGTCCTGTTGGGGCATTGGGGTTAGGGAAAATAATACCAGAATTAGGCTGAATATAATCTTCTTTGTTGATTTCAAAATCTTGATTTAAAGGAATTTTTTTGTAAGCTATCTGATATAGATCACAATAAACTGGATAAAAAGAATAACTGATATCAGGAAACAGCACTGGTTCTTGACCATTAAAGCATGTTAAAAAGATCAGTGCCAGCACTTCATCTGAACCATTTCCAACAAAAACCTGACGTGTATCTAAATGATGATAATCAGCTAACGCCTGTCTTAATGCATCCGCATCTGGACGTGGATATAAAGCCAAATGTGAAGAATCAAAATGCAAAATCGCCTGTTTCACTTTTTCACCTGGATCATATGGATTTTCATTCGTATTTAATTTAATTAAATTTTTAATTTGTGGTTGTTCTCCTGCTTCATAAGGTTGAACATTTCTTAACTTATCTTGCCAACTCATTATTTTTCCCTCCTAACATATCTTGAATCACTTCATGAACATAATGAACATGTCTTGGTACCATTGATTTGATATCTTCATGAGCATGTTTAAAAGTATATCCCTGTCTGATAGCTTGCAGCATAGACAAATCATTATATGAATCACCTATCGCATAAATATCCTGTTCATTGATACCTAAATGCTGACAAAGCCATGTCATACCATTTCCTTTAGAACATCCTCTTGCGACAATATCAACATAATGCAAATTATAATACACACTGAGCTTATCCCCGTAATGCTTTTGAATATATTCATAACAGGCTTTGGTGATTGTCATTTCCTGATTATCCTGATGAAAAGAAATAATATCAAAATGTGGTGCATTCTGATAAAGTTCCTGAAATGAAACATCAACTGGCTCTTCAAGATTTGTCATATGTTCTACACACTGTCCATGACTAAAACCATAACTGACTGCTCCATCACTATAAAAAGAATATAGATCATCAAACTGTGTCACATAATCCAAAATAGCTCTCCCTGTATACGCATCCATCTTTTTTTCATATAAAACCCGATGATTTCTATCTAGAATTTGAGCTCCATTATTTAATATTAAATAATCATAAGGAAATGGAATCTCAGTTAAAATCCATTTCATTTCAAAAAGTTGTCGACCTGTACAGAGTGCTATTTTATGTCCTTGTCTTTGTAGTTCTTTCATCCAATCAATGTTATCTTGACTTATATTTTGATTGTCATGAACCAATGTTCCATCTACATCACTAATCAATATCTTCATTACATATCACCTATTGTTCCTATTATATCTAACCTATATCAAAAAGCAAAGTGAAATTTTGTATATTGTTATTCTTGCACATAAATAGATTTTATCATATTTTCCATATAATCCTATAATGCAAAAAGGATTGACTTCTAGGCCATATAGAAACCAACCCTTCTTTTAAATTTTTAAGCAATATAATCTTGAGGTGTATGCACATAAGTCAACTTTGAATAATAAGATTGATCTCTACGGTATACAACAAATGAAGATTGTCCATCATAATTTCCCATACCATAATGACCTAGTCTTTCTTTTTTCTCTTCAAATTCTTTTTGACGTTCTTTAAAATCCTGCATCAATTGTGTTGTTGTGCTTTGTTGACCAGTAAATGTTTGTACAAGTTTTTGTTGGTCTTCTGTCAAAAATAATTCATCAAAAGTTGTCGCATGATCTTTGATAAAAGTGATTTTCTCATCATTATAATTATGTGCTCTATCAAATGTACGTTGAACCTGAAGTGTGAGGTTTTCATCTATTTGAATCTGATAAGTCAAATCATAAAAAATATTGTAATTATCTGCAATTTGAATCTGATATTTTTTTGTCCATGATCCAGCTTGCTTTTGTGATAATGAAGCTTCAAATTTTTCTATATCATCAACAATACCATCAACATTTGTAAACTGATTTTGAAAATCAGCTAATGTATCATAAACTGCAATCACTCTCATTGCATCACCCTGAATTTCAGGAAGTTCTACTCGCTCATTGTGTTGGATGGTTTCATCACTCACCATATTATTAAGAACGCGACTATATAATAAAGGAATAGTTATAAATGAAAAGAAAATAATGACATACAACAAATAAGTCATCGCTTTATTTTGGGGTTTTTGATAACGATAATTGTTCCTTAAATCTAATCCACAATGAGAACAAAAATTCTCATTCTCCTTTAATTCGTGTCCACATCTCGGGCATTTTTTCATATTCTATTCCTCCTCAAAATAATTATTCATAAAGACTTCAAATTCATCTAAAAACGCTTGTTTCCTTTTTAGTTGTTGTTCACGATCTTGGATATCAAAATAGTCTTCATCCAAATACTGATAAGTTTCATCTATTTTCCCATTTTTAATAACCTCAATTGTAGGTGTCCAATCAAAATCTAATCTTTGATAAATATTTTCATAAAAGTCTTTTTCTGCCTGTGTTGCATCATCATCTCGAGCACGATCACGATATTCCTTAATATTCAAATAATAAATACCTGTTCCTTCATGTTCATTGATGTACTCTTCTAATACCGGATAAAAATCCTGACAATCTCCACAGTCCGGTCTACCTATATATAATAAAAAAGTGACTTTTTGATCAAGCTTTTCTACCAATTCTTCATAAGGTATTTCTTGAATACCTTGAATAACCAATTTCTCTGTTTGTGTATGTTGACATCCTATTAATAATAGACATGTTATAAATAGGCATATCCATTTTTTCATGATTATCACCACTTTTGTTTAATATAACATAAAGACTCATCAATAATCAACTTATGTCTTTCCATTTTCAAAATCTATCATGACTTTTTAAACTCTATATTAACTTTATAAATTTATTGTACTTAAAAAACGCACAAACGTGCGTTTTCATTATCTAAACTCATTTATATCTATGAAACTGGAATAGTGACTTCTTCTACTTTTGAATTTCCATAATCAGCAATCGACTGTTTTTGGAGTGATGTCAATACATCAGCTTCATTTTCAACATAATCAAATGAATCATTATATAAACGTGATTCTCCCATATATTCATCATCACTATCATAACTAGAATCAAAGTTTGTGTAATAATACATATATCTTGTTTTTTCAACATCTTGATGTGTTGAATAGTCATAACCCTGATAAGTTTCTTTAAAGACAAAGACTAAATAATTTCTTTGATATTCAATATTTTCTGTATTTTCTTTAATATAATAAGACTTATAGAAAGTTCTTTTTGAATCAGTATCATAATAAGATGAATTTGTTGATTCCTGTAATGCAGCATCATATGCTTTTTGATAAAGCGTTTTATCAATTTCAGAAGCACTTTGATATTTCACAATTAAACCTGAAACATCAAATTGTTTTGATTCTTCTTTTAAAACAACTTTTAATTGTTTAGCTGTTTCCTTTGAATATACGGCTGTTACTGTTACTTTATCGCCATTAGAAAGTTCTCCATTATTTTCAATATCAAATGAAATATCACCAACAAACTGTGCTAACTGAGCATTAGTCATATCATAGTCAATATCTGACTCATCAACATAGGCTTCCCCAGCACCATCATATCCATCATATGATACGGTCATGTTTGCAAAAGCATCAATAACTGTTTTATTGAAGAATGTATCCCAAATCTTATATCCTACAAAAGCAAGCACAACAACAATGACAGCACCTAAAATCATTTTCCCATTTTTTGTTTTCAAAAATGCAATAGCTTTTTCTTTTGTAATGACTGGTTCAGCAGGTGTCTTCACTTTTTGTGTTGGAGCTGCTGTATCTTCTGTAACTGTTTGATGGACTGGTGGTGGTGATTGAATCGTCTGTCCTTTACCTGCTGGTAAATAAGCATCTAAAACAGTCACATGAATCACTTGATCTAAACGCAACATGATAAATAAATGTAATAATGCTGAAGCAAAAACAAGAATACCCATGATAGTTGTGAAAGTTTGATTTCCACCCAAACCTTGTAATGAATCACCTAGATCTATCATCTGGAATCCAAAAAATACAGAAAAGACTGTGTGTAAAATAGCATCCCATAAAATACCCTGAACTTTTTCTGTCTTTAAATAATAAAGATATAAAAGTACAGTTACAACAATCACACCTAATACACCAACCATCAAAAAGATAGCCCAATTTATAAGACTTGATAATGAACCCATCAAACTGAATACATCTGATGCCATAGTCGCAATTCTCCATAAACTGATAGATAATATCAAGTCAAATATGAGAATCAATAAACATAGTGGTTTAAAAGAATATGTTTTTTTCATTGTGATTCCCCTCCTTCATCGGGATTTGATTCTTGAGAAGAACTCTCCTGATTAACGTTTATAGCCTCACCACAAAGTAGTGATGGTGTATATGGCTGTAAGAATGAAAGATGAATCACACGATACATCTGTAAAAGAATAATAATGTGGAAGATAGCACCAATGAATGTCACAACCAATGTCAATTGTAAACTTCCTAGAATTGATGCAACCATATTACTTTCTGATTGTGTAGACCCCCATATCAATGATCCTAATCCTCCCATGACTGTTGACATGATTGTATCAAAGAAGCGTAAGAATAAAACAAATTCAATTGCCCCTATAACACAACTGATAATGATGGCTATTTTTCTTTCTTCATAAATAAAGAATACAAGTAATAAAATGGCAATCACCGCTGTTGCGACAATGCCTAATAAAAAAATCAAAGAAGCATTTGTCAATGAATCTGTTGAAAAATTCGCCAAGCTTGCATAATCACCCGAACTTGATGCATTTGCAAGACTGTTTAACGGTGAATAAATCATATATGTTCCAATGAGTGCTATAACATTGACAATAGCCGTTGCGATAGCCAATGGAGCATATTTTAATTTTGGTTTCATAATAACCCCTCCCTTTTACTTATTATATCATATTTTGACATAGATAGACTTATTTTCATGTTGTCTACAAAAAAAAGGCCAGACGTTTTGATTCGTCTTAGCCTTCATTTCTATTATTTTAATAAGCTTTCTCCAGTCATTTCTTTAGGGATTGGTAATCCTAATAACTGTAAAATTGTTGGAGCTAAATCTCCTAGTTTTCCACCTTCTTTTAATTCTAAGTGTGTATTTGTTAGAATTAAAGGTACTGGATTTGTTGTATGAGCTGTAAATGGATTTCCTTCTTCATCCAATAGTCTTTCACTGTTACCATGGTCCGCAGTAATTAACATTGTTCCACCAAGTTCAAGAACTTTTTCATAAACTTCTCCAACACATTCATCAACGACGCTGACTGCTTTGATAGCTGCTGGAATAATTCCAGTATGTCCAACCATATCACAGTTTGCAAAGTTGACAATGACAACATCATAGATATCTTTATCTAATTCAGCAATTAATGCATCTTTAACTTCATATGCACTCATTTCTGGTTGTAAATCATAAGTGGCCACTTTTGGTGAATTAATTAAAACACGAGTTGCTCCTTCAATTTCTTTATCAACTCCACCATCCATAAAGAATGTGACATGCGCATATTTTTCAGTTTCAGCAATTCTTAATTGTTTTAATCCTTGAGCTGATAAATAATCACCTAAAGTATTTGATAAATCCAATGAATGGAATGCGATATCTCCATTAACAGTATCAGCATATCTCATCATACATACAAAATGAATATTTTGTGGTTTATCTGCTGGTTTAAAGTTATCATAAACATCAGCAGTGAACACATTAGACATTTGAATCGCTCTATCTGGTCTGAAGTTAGCAAAGATAATAGCATCATTATCTGCAATAGCACCATTTGTATCTGGATTATATCCAGGAATCACGAATTCATCATAAACTTCTTTCGCATATGAATCTTTGACATATTGAACTGGATCGCTATAAGTTTCACCAGATTTTCCAATTAATGCGTTATATGCTAATTCAATACGATCCATTCTTTTATCTCTGTCCATAGCATAATATCTACCAGAGATAGAAGCAATTTGACCAACACCAATTTCATCCATTTGATCTTGTAATTCTTTCACAAAATCAGCACCACTATCAGGAGCTACATCTCTACCATCTAAGAATGCATGGACATAAACTTTTTCTAAACCTTGATCTTTTGCAAGTTTTAACAATGCATAAATATGTTCATTTGAAGAGTGAACACCACCATTTGATAATAATCCCCAAATATGTAACTTAGAATCATTATCTTTTGCATGTTGAATTGCTTTTAAGAAAGCTTCATTTGTAAAGAATGTTCCATCTTCTACAGCTTTATTAATGAGTGTTAATGATTGGTACACAATTCTTCCCGCACCAATATTTAAATGCCCAACTTCACTATTTCCCATTTGTCCTTCAGGTAATCCAACGGCATTTCCACAAGCTTTTAAAGTTGTTGTTGGATACATGGCCATTAAATCATCTAAATTAGGTGTATTTGCTAATTTGACAGCATTTCCATCAACACGATCAGTTAATCCATACCCATCTAAAATACATAAAACTACAGGTCTTTTTTTCATATTCTCTATACCTCCATACGCGTTCATTATACAAAATTTGACTTAAAAAATAAAGTTATATATACATTTTATTTTCTTTTTCTAGGTGTAGAAATCATATAGATACCTATAAAACTAATAACCAGAGGCCAATAAGCTTTAATACTTGTTTCCAGCTGTTGAATAAACTCATTTTGTTGTTCATGATTAATCGTTAAAATCACACCTAACATCATCATAATGATACCTATATTCTTTCTTAAATTCATTGTCATCACCAATGATATTTTAACATCCCTTATTTACGAACTTTGTCACTATCAAGCACTGAATGACAAAAGCGAAGCAACCCTCTTAAATCTACTGGTTCTCTCCCTTTTTGTGAATAAACAATAACTTCTAAACGATTGTATTCAAAACGATTAGAATGAATAATACTATTCATATCTCTACGTAACTCTGGTGGTGTCACAATCATTAAATTTTCTGACATTTTTCTAAGTAAAATACAAAGTGTAGCCAGTGACAATTCTAAATCCAAAATAGCTTTGGTACGATCATGTGTCAAAATATAAGAATCAAAAACACCTTTTTTATTATCAATCTGATTAAATCTATTTAAAATCATCTCTACTCCAACCACATTATCTTCCAAAGCTTCCATATAACATAAACGTTTTAATTCTCTTTTATTTCCCATAATATATCACCTATTTTTATTATACAGAATTCATAAAAGAAAGCATAGAAAAAAGGCTATAAAAGCCTTTAATTCTCACGATATAAACGATATAAACCATGCCCATAATAAATCATCGCAATAATCATTAAAATAAGCGTTGAATAAATCAAAATTGATGAAATCATTGTTCCTGGAATATAAAAAGCAACCAGAATAATAGATACAATAAAGAATACAGCTGTTGCGACCTTACCAGGCATTTGAGCTTGAGAAAGATGTTTATCTTTTTTACGATAAATATAATATCCCACAAACAACAACATACCATCTTTCAAGACAATAATCGCAACCAGCCATGCATAGGCTGGATAAGTATACATTAATGTACATGCCACTACAAACTGTGTCAATTTATCAGCCACAGGGTCAATCAGCTTACCGAGTTCTGTAATCATATGACATTTTCTGGCAATAAATCCATCAAGAAAATCACTTAAACTTGATAGTACCAAGATAATTGCCGCTACAAAATGCCCTTCATCCGACTGCAAATCAAAATATGCCCATAAAAATACGGGTACGAGTAATATACGAAAATAACATAATATATTTGGAATACTAAAAATTTCTTTCTTTGTAAACATCATATGTCCCTGCCTTTATATATTCCCTATTATAAGGAAAATAGATAATGAAGTCAAACGTATGTTATTTTTGAATATATTCGATAATATCCTGAATAATTTCATCTTGCTTCAATGAAGAAATATCTATCTGATGTGTAGATAACTTATCATAACAAGACATACGCTCTAAGCTTCTTTTGATGATGCTTTCTTCTCTTAGACCTAAGTCAATATCTTTTTGAAGATGTTGTCTTAATGTCTGTTCATCACAGACAAGGGATATTGAATAAACCTGACAGTCATCTAAACAAAGACGATCACAAATTTGGTCAATGATAGATTGTTCATGCATCACCCAACAAAAAATAATATTTTCAATCACAGAACAATCAATAAAAGACTGTAACTGATATACAATATTATTGATGACCATGGCTTTGGTTTCCTCATTCACCACAAATGGATGCATATCCCAGCACCAGTCTCCGTCTAACATGACACTGTGATTCAAATGTTTTTTCAATAGTTTACTGATCGTTGTTTTACCAACACCCATTGTTCCACCAATCATAATAAACCTTTTCATATAACCTCCAAAAAAAGACACGCAATGCATGTCATATGTTCGTTTATGATTACATGTATATTATATCATAAAAAAATATATCATTTTCACAAAATTAAATTAATGTAAATATAAAACAGTGTTTGAAGAAATAAATCTTCCATAGTATCTATGGTCTCACCAGCATATCCTCCAGGAGTTCCATACGTACTGTTATCATTTTCTTTTTCCGAACCAAAGATGGCAATATATTTAGCTAAAGTTGTTACAAATTGACATGCTTCAATTTCAGTTGAAGATGCAAAGTCGTAGTACGCTTTTAATTTGAAGATAGGTTGTTCATCTGTTTTATCACTTTTAAATGCTTCTCTTAATACGTCTCTAATACATAAGTCATATAAGGCATTTTCATTCTTACCCTCGTTAAATGCTTCGGTTAAAGGATTATCCATATATTTTGCATGATATTTTATGTACTCATTAGGTATTTTCTCATTTGAAAAATATTTTAAACTTCTATATACGTACTTACCTCCTTCATAAAACACTGACTCATCATTAGGAAAGTTTTCTTTAATTACATTTTCTACTGCATCAATACACTTTCCAAAAAAATCATCAATTTTTGTTACACGTAAATCCAAATTACAATATTCTAAAATTGCATTTTGAACTTCCTGCCTTAAGCAACAAAATTCTCTATACATTTCACGAGAATAATAAAATAATTCATTGTGCATTGCTGCCATAGCACACAAAGGTATTAATCCTCTATTAGAATAATATTTTGAAATAAAAGATACTGCTTGCTTTTTTACATTCTCAGCATATCGTTGTTCTTCTCTTTTGTCCTGACGCTTTTCAAAATCTGCCATTTTTTTACTTTGTCTCATTTGTAATCCGGCAATAATAATAGTAACAAATAACGAAATAAATGAACAAATAATACTTATCCAATCAGAAATACTTATTTGAGACACACTGTATACACCTCCTCTTGTAAATATTGGCAAACACTAATTTATATTCCTAAAACAATAGTTAAACATTTCTTTTCATATTTCTATAATATATCACTATATTTTTCAAAGAACCCTCTTAACTTCTCAATAACTCTTCCTTTAACCTTAGCTCTTTTTCCACCAAAACGAGAGACGTTTGGAAGAATAGAATCAAATTCAGTTCCGACAGTTTTAAGTTCCCTATCTCTTAAGCATCTTCCAATGTATGATTTTGTCTTTTCTTCCTTTAGATTTTCTCCTACTATTAAACTATTTAATTCCTTATCAGCCTCTTCTTGTATATAATTTTGCCACTCTTCCCCTACTTTAGAAGGATTATTGACCTTATTAATAAACTGCAAGATTAATTCCTTTTTACTTCTTAATTGTAAAGATGAATCTATAGATTTGTTAATTGTCTCAACAATTTGTTTGTCTTGACAATTTTCATTATGATATTTCGCTATCAACTCTAAAATGTAATCAATATTTACTTGTATACTTTTGACGATTTCTATTTCAAAAGTGACGTCATCATGTATTGATTCTCCTTCTAGCTTTTGTGGACGGAATTCGTTATATAAGTCAAGATATTTACTTTGGTAATTCTGTTGTTCTCTGGCTAAAAGAACATCTTCACTCTCAAATCTATCAAAACTATTTAAGATATTTCTTAAGCGAAGTATCGTTCCAAATAGTTTAATAAACTCTTTTTTCTCTTTTTCAGAACCAAAAACCAATGGAATTGGATATTGAGCGCGTAATTCCTGGATATATTCTACATATCCTTTATGATAAACACCTTTTTCATCATTATATCCATTCATGTATGAATCAAAATCTTTTAAAATAATAATTCCTTTAGCATTTTCATCGCCAAATAGAGAAATGGCTTCCTCTGTCTGTTTTTCTAAATTTCTAAAACATACGATATTTCCATATGTCTTTACTGAATTAAGAATACGATTTGTTCTTGAAAATGCCTGAATTAAACCATGCATCTTTAGATTCTTATCAACCCAAAGTGTATTTAATGTTGTTGCATCAAACCCTGTTAAAAACATATTAACAACTATTAATAAATCTAATTGCCTTTCCTTCATCTTTTGGGCAATGTCTTTATAATAGTTCTGGAAACCTTCAACAGCATCATATTTAGACTTGAACATCTCATTATAATCATCTATCGCTCTATCTAAAAACTCTCTAGATGTTACATCTAAGTAAGATGTATCTAATTCCTCGTCAGTAAAGATATCATCTGGGTCTTCTTCATTAGGATTAAAGCTGAAGATAGTCGCAATTTTTAAGTCCATTTTAGATTCTGCCAACTGCTTTTTAAATTCTGCGTAGTATTTCATGGCCATAGGTACTGAATCTACTGCCAAAATTGAATTAAAGCCTCTTACTCTATGTCCTTTTAACGAATAAGTCATATGCCCTTTCGTCTTTTTATCATAGTGCTCTAATATGTATTTGGTAACTTCTTCAATTCTTTCAGGAGCCATTAAAGCTGATTTTGTATTTATTGCTTCGACATCTTTATCTTTTCCTTCTTTATACTTTATTGTATTGATGAAATCTATTCTAAAAGGTAAGACATTTCCGTCATTAATGGCATTAACGATAGTATATGTATGTAATTTTTCACCAAATACCTGTTCTGTAGTCATAAATTGAGGATTTTTCCCTGAAACAGCATTTTGTGGGAATATTGGAGTACCTGTAAATCCAAATATATAATACTTTTTGAATGATTTGATAATGTTTTGATGCATTGAACCAAACTGACTACGATGACATTCATCAAAGATAAGAACAACTTTTTTAGCATAGATTGGATGCTTTTTATTCTTAGTAATAAATGTATCAAGTTTTTGAATAGTTGTTACAATGATTCTAGCATTATCATCTTCTAGCTGTGCTTGAAGGACTGCTGTACTCTTATTTCCATTAGCAGCACCTTTTTCAAATCTGTCATATTCCTTGATTGTCTGATAATCCAAATCTTTACGGTCTACAACAAACAATACTTTATCGATATCAGCTAATTGTGTAGCTAACTGTGCAGTTTTAAAAGATGTTAATGTCTTTCCACTTCCTGTTGTATGCCAGATATATCCTCCGGCATCAATTGTTCCATACTTTTTATAGTTTGTAGCTATTTGTATGCGGTTGAGAATACGTTCAGCAGCAACTATCTGATATGGTCTCATAACTAGAAGCAATTCTTCAGTAGTAAAAACACAATATTTAGTTAAAATATTGAGAATCGTATGTTTGCTAAAGAATGTTTTTGTAAAATCTTCTAAATCTGAAATGATATTATTTTTTGCATCAGCCCAGTAAGAAGTGAATTCAAAGCTATTAGAAGTCTTTTTCTTGCTTCCACCAACTCTTTTCATCTCTTCAATATGAGCTTCTCTTGTCGTATTTGAAAAATATTTCGTATTTGTTCCATTACTGATGACAAAAACCTGTATAAATTCATATAACCCACAACTTGCCCAAAATGATGTTCTTTGATATCTCTTTATCTGATTAAAAGCTTCTCGAATTGGAACACCTCTTCGTTTTAACTCAATATGGATTAATGGAAGACCATTAACGAGTATCGTCACATCATAACGTGTATTATGAGTTCCTCCTTCTTCTTCATACTGATTAATTACCTGCATGGAATTGTTATGGATATTCTTCTTATCTATAAGATAGATATTGACCAAAGAACCATCATCGCGTGTCAATTCAAAAATATGGTCCTGTTGAATGATGCGAGTTTTTTCTTTGATTCCCATGTTATTGTTGCAAATCTTTGTATGATAAAGTTGCTCCCACTCTTTTTGAGAGAAACTTATTTGATTTAATTTTTCTAATTGCGTTCTTAAATTGTCTAATAAATCTTTTTCCTGATGAATATCAAGATAAGTATATCCTAATGACTGTAAATCCTTGATAAATTGCTTTTCAAGCTGGGCTTCACTTTGATATTCATGGTTTTTAGATGGTTCTGGAGTGTATTCTGCAACGACTGTAGCTTCGTTTGCTGCGGCTATGATATTATACTCGCTCATCTTCAATACCCTCCCTATCTTCTAATCTCTTAAAAGTTAATAATTTATCTCGATAGTATTCATATTGTTTTTGGCGAGCGTCAATTTCTGCTGGTAATCCTTCAGTGATGTCGTTACAAAGCATATGAAAATTATCTAAAATACTAGCTAATTTTTCTTGAATATCCAATGATGGCAAAGGAATTATTATTTCCTTTAAAGATGGAACACTTGAATGTACAACTTTACTTTTTATTTTTCCTTTACTTTTTTGAAGTTGTGCCTCTGCAGTAGATAATACATATGACATATATCTAGGATTTTGTTTATGTTTCAATACAACTATATCTCCACCAGCCATACATTTTTTTTCTCCTAAATACACTATAGATTTTGCAATTTCATCCACACTTTCACCCGTAATAGCAAAAAGAATGTCTCCGTATTCAAAATATTTTGGATTTTTTACAAAATTTTCAGAAGTGTGGGAAATACACCTGTCAAAACAAACATCATAACTTGTATAAATCTCACCATATCGAACGCACGGTGTCCCTTCTTTTAATACTTCGTCCCTTTTGATTCCTGAGCCTCGATAAATATCTGTAGCAATGTCTCCTAATTTGACCATGGGTACTAAATCATCAAATTTTAACAAATTGTCCCTATACCACTCATATTGTTTCTTTCTAGCCTCTAATTCTTCTTCAAGTTGTGTTTTTAATTCTGTAAAACTATCTAAAATCCTGACAATCTCTTCTTGAACTGGTAGAGGGGGAATAGGTACTAATAATTCTTCAGTCACTTTCAAAGATATTTGTGGTAGTGAGCCCATTCCAGAAGCAACTTCTCTAAACTTTTCGATATTACTTTTTAAAACATAATAAAGGAATTTAACAGTTGTTTTATTCTTGTGCGTATATGCCCACATTTCATTTTTAAATGTAAAAGGTTTATCATAATACACAACATCAATTGCTCCACGAGACTGAACTAATACTGCAGGTACTCTTGTAATATTAGCCTTAGGAATATCTTTTTCAAAGGAATCAATTACTGTTTTTCCTCCAGCAAAAATTCTAATTTCTCCATCATCATTTTGTATTTCTTTCATTTTACCTGCAGTAATTGGGGTTCCTTTTAATCTGCTAAATTCTTCTTTAATTTTTTTATACTCCACTCCATCAGGACACAATTCTTCTATTAATCTTTCTAATTTACTCATTATCCTCTACCTCCATAGATATGTCACTCTTTTTGGCATTATCTTCATTTACTGGGACTGATATATTTTTTATACCACGGTAGGTATTTACTATTAATGAACTAATCTTGTATTCCCATGGAATTATATCTAATAATTTTGGAATACTATGTAATTTAATGATTTCGAACTTTTCACCATCTTTTTCTAAATACACAAAAATAACATATTTGATTTCATGTTCAAATTGTTTAATGTATTTTAATAGATTCCTATCCCTACTTAACCTAAATGTTTTAAATTTTTCCGCATGTCTATAGTCACCAAAAGTCATACCATTAATCCAATTATTATAAACTCCTTCATTCATACTCAAAGCAAACTCATTATATTCCACCATAAACACTCCGACTTCTTTGCTTCCATGATAATTCTTATAACTTTCGATATGATTTTCCCAATTTTTCTTAAAAGAGTTAACAAGATATTCATAATTGTGTTCTGGATTTGAAACATTCCAATCCTTTGAACGTATGGTATCAAAACTTGGATTCTTATTCCACTCTTCTTCAGTTTGCTTTATCTCTTTATCTACTTTTGAGTTAAATTCACTCATTTTTCTTTTATGAACTGCTCCTTTTTTATTAGTTTTTGAAGATGTAATCTGAAAATGTTCAATAAAACCGTTTTTGGCAACAAAATCTGGAAAATTATTTAAATTATTATTTGGTATAACATTTTTTATTAATGTTATGATTTCTATAATATCCTTTTCTAATAGACCGAATAAGCGTGTATTGATACTGTCATTTATATACTGATAGTAATCTTCTTTTATCTCTTCATCAGAAATTTTTTTACATTTATCTCTAAAAATATAACCTTTCACTATATTTAAGCATTTGCTTTCTTGTTCTCCTCTCATCATTATCCCTCAATTTCTGCAATAATATTGTCAATTTGTTTTCTTAAAACATCCTCTTTAGCAACAATTTCCTTAATTTTTGCATTTAATTCAACAATATCGATAACTTCTCTTGTATCTTCAGGTTCAACATATGTACTCACTGACAGATTGTAATCTTCTTCAGCAATCTCTTTTGAAGATACAACTCTTCCAACATACTCTTTATCTTCTCTATTTGTGTAAACATCTATGATGTTTTGAATATTTTCTTGAGTTAATTTATTATTGTTTGTTACTTTTACGCATTCCTTTGATGCATCTATGAACATCACATCACTATTTTCTTTAGATTTTTTAAGGACCATGATGTTTGTTGCAATAGAAGTACCAAAGAAAAGATTATCTGGTAATTGAATGATAGCATCTACAAAGTTGTTATCAATTAAATACTTTCTAATTTTCTTTTCAGCTCCACCACGATACATGATCCCTGGGAAACAAACGATTGCAGCAACTCCATTTGGAGCTAACCATGACAGCATATGCATGATAAATGCCATATCTGCCTTACTCTTAGGCGCAAGAACACCGGCAGGTGAATATCTTGGATCATTAATAAGTGTAGCATTGTCATCACCTTCCCACTTGATTGAATAAGGTGGATTTGAAACAATTGCTTCAAATGGTTCATCATCCCAATGCTGTGGATTGATTAACGTATCTCCTAATGCAATATCAAACTTATCATATCCAACGTCATGTAAAAACATATTGATACGACATAAGTTGTATGTAGTAGGGTTTTTCTCCTGTCCATAGTAACCATTTCGAACCTTATCAGAACCTAATATTTTCGCAAATTTTAATAATAATGAGCCTGAACCACAAGCAGGGTCATAGACTTTATTGACACTATCTTTACCAATAACAGTCAATCTAGCTAATAATTCTGATACTTCCTGAGGAGTAAAATATTCTCCACCTGATTTTCCTGCATTAGATGCATACATACCCATTAAATACTCATAAGCATCTCCAAAAGCATCTATTGTATTGTCTTTAAAGTCTCCTAATTCTAATGAACCAATCTTTTCTAACAAATCTACGAGTTTTTTATTCTTTTCAATGACAGTTCCACCTAATTTATTGCTTGTCACATCAATATCATCAAACAATCCTGCAAAATCCTTTTCAGATTCTGTTCCCTTTGATGATTCTTCAATGGCATTGAAAATATTCTTTAAATCTACATTTAAATTATCATTATCTCTAGCATTGTTTTTTACATTGCAAAACAATTGACTTGGTAAAATAAAAAAACCTTTTGTTTCAACCATTTCATTACGGATTTCTTGGGCATATTCATCTTCTAGCTTAGCATAGTCAAATTCTTTGTCTCCAGCTTCCCATTCACCTTTATTAACATAGTTTGCAAAGTTTTCTGAAATATATCTATAAAAAAGCATTCCTAATACATAAGCTTTAAAATCCCATCCATCAACACTTCCTCTTAAATCGTCAGCAATCTTCCAAATTGTATTATGTAATTCTGTTCTTTGTTGTTCTTTTTTTGTATCCATTCTCTTTTCCCCCTGTTGCCTCTTATTTTATAATAATTTACGATAATTCACAACTTTTCTTATGTTAATCCAAACTAAAAAAGGATTACTAATAACAAAATTTAGCTATCAATAATCTTTTTTGTACTAATTTAATAAAGCATCGTCTTTAAACTTCTTTAAAGTCTCTATAATTGACTCCAGCAATTCCCATTTACCATCCGACATCATATAAAGAATGCAATTTGCAACAACTATGATATCACATAAAAAGACATCACCATCATATTCAATATCACGATATTCGATTTCCTCATCTACTTCACTTCTTATCACTTCTTTTATATAGATTTCTCTTGTCTCTTTATTTATAAATTCTTGTTGTTCTGCAACATATCTTAAGAAAAATCCAATATCATACTGGTTGTTTAATTGTTCATCATATACCTCGTTCAAAGTTTCTTATATTATCTCATGTAGATTAACGAGAGCCATCATACATCCTTCTATTGATTGTTTCACTATCAAGCTTTAATTTACTCTCCAGTTTGATTTCCATTTCACCACACCAAAAAAAGATGTAACAAATGCTGTTTTATCAACATCTTGCTACATCCTTTTATCAAATCTATTATTACATATATTGATATTTAGCTTATAAGGAAGTTTTCTAAAACAGGCAATTTTATAAGACAATCAATATTAATCTGGCTGAGACGACTGTTATTGTGATCTTAACAGTAGTTATAACTTTTTTTAATGGCTTGGTTTTTCCTTTTGATGAAATAGTTGTAATAGTATCATCTTCAACCTCATATTTTAGTTCATCTGTATTCCTATGTACTTCTGGAGTTATTGTCGTTGTCTGACTTGTTCTTAAAATTTACGTGTTGTTTTTTAACTGTTAATTTATCATAACAAGTGCACCACAACATAAAAAGACTCATAGAAATGACTATGCTAAAATGTAAGTGACCAAACAAACAATTAACAGAGATAATATCTATGAGCTATAAACATCTCACCATAAATGAACGTTGTTGTATCTATCAATTTAAAAATTCTGGCATTGGAGTAAGCATAATTGCACTGGCACCTGAACAGATTACAAACAGGAATGTAGAAAGAATATCCATACCTTTAACCTCTACCATCTATAGGATGATTCACAGAAAATAAATCAGGCAAATTACCATGGAGCATTTAAGAAAAAAAGGTGATTTTAAATGTCCTGCAAAAAAAGAAAAATTCAATGATGGTTGAAGAACTAAAAAAATCCTAAGGAAGATATCAACGTAAAGAATGAGGACATTGTAAAACCGATACAGTTGAATTCAGAAGAATTGATTATAAAAGTAAATATTGTTTTGTTACATTAATAGAACTTAAATCAAGGTACTCTATAGCACTATTATTATCTGATAAAAAGGAAGAACATGTAACTTCAGCAATTATCGAAAGCTAAAAGAATTTTCCTGATGATCTTATTAAAACCATCACATTTGATAGAGGGAAGGAATTTGCAGATTATGAAAAGATAGAGCAAGAATGAGACTGTAATGCATATTTTTGTGACTCGTATTGTGTATGGAAAAAAGGGACGAATGAAAATATAAATGGCTTGCTTAGAGAATTTCATCCTAAAGATATGAATTTATCAAAAGTGGATGAAGATGAATTGTCCTATTGTTTAATCATCAATGATCGACCAAGAAAATGCCTTCAATTTAAAACACCTAAGAAGGTCATATTTGAAATATAACTCACATTAGGTGTTGCATTTAATTTGACAAATTATCTATACAAAAAAACTTTAGGTTTTATCCTAAAGCTTTTAAAATTTCAAGAATTTTCTAACTGATACAAAACTTCCAATCAAACCAACACCACATCCTAAAGCAACCATTATTCCTGAACATTGCCAAATAAATGGGAATGGTTCACGCATTGATAACATGGCTGGCAATAAATCCACAGCTCCACTGTATATCCAATTATATCCAAAATACATCACCAGAATAGGAACAATAGAACCTAATAAACCAATAAAAACACCCTCAAGCATATATGGTAAACGAATATACCAGTTGCTTGCTCCAACCATGCGCATAATGCTGATTTCTGTTTGACGTGATGTAATTGTAATCTTGATTGTATTGGCAATCATAAACAATGCGATAATAGTCAGTCCTACAACGAAAATAGCACCACCATTTCTAACTGTTTCTAAACTATTCACTAAAGAATTTGTAGAGTCTCCACCAGATGTCGCTTGATTGACATGTTCTAAACCACTAATCTGATCAGCTACCGTATCTATTTCTTTGGCATCGTCTACTTCAACAACATAAGCTGCTCCTAAAGGATTGTTTTCACGATAACTTTCAAACAATTTTTTTCCATCTTCATCCTGCATTTCAATTAACTTATCTAACTCATTTTCCTTAGATGAAAAAGTTGCTTTCTTAACGCCATCAATTTTTTCAATTTCAGGCAATATCTGTTGTGCTTCTTTATCACTGATTTCTCTATCCATCTGTACATAGATTGTTAAACTATCTTCAATACTATAAGTCATATCCTGAATATTAATCGCAATAACTCCAATCACTGCAATTAATAATAAGGTTATAGTCACTGCAAAAATAGATGATACAGACATAACGCCATTACGCCAAATATTTTGAAAAGCTGTTTTACAGTGTTTAGGAAAGTTTCTTATACAACTAATGAATTCCATCAACATAACCTCCTACACTTGTATCCGTTTTAATACAACCATCTTCAATTAAAATTGTTCTTTTTTTATGTTTTTGAACAATTTCTTTATCATGTGTGACAACTAATATTGTTGTATGATTAATTTCATTAATTCGCTCTAATAATTCTATAATTTCATGAGAAGTATCAGGATCCAAGTTTCCTGTTGGTTCATCAGCAATCAAAACTTTAGGATTATTCACAATCGCTCTGGCAATCGCTACACGTTGTTGTTGACCACCAGATAATTCATGAGGAAAAGCATTGGCTTTATCTTCTAATCCAACAAGTTCTAATGTTCTTCTCACTTTTTTTCTGATTTGAACTTTAGGTGTATCAGTCACTTCTAATGTAAAAGCTACATTTTCAAAGACTGTTTTTTTAGGTAATAATCTAAAGTTTTGAAAAACAACACCAATATTTCTTCTAAAATAAGGAACCTTTCGATCTTTAATTTTAGAGACATCCTGTCCTGCTACTATAACTTTACCAGAACTGGCTTTTTCCTCACGATACAATAATTTGATGAAAGTTGATTTACCTGCACCAGTTGGACCAATGACATAAACAAACTCACCATCACCAATATCAACATTCATATTATTAACGGCTCTTACACCGGTTTTATATACTTTTGTTACATTTTCAAGTTTTATCATCCAATCACCTCTCGACATATTATAACATATATTTCAACGAATAAAATGGGAAATAATGGATTTCTTGTAAAATCATAATGAACACATTTTTCTGTTTTTCTTTGTTTTCTTTTTAAAATTTTGTATAATAATATTAGAGAGGTGGTATGCATGAGAAAATGTCCAAGATGTCATAAAGAAATGAAAGAAGATTGTTATATTAAAGATACTGCACAACCTATTAGTGACTTTACAATCATCGAAAAAAATGAAAACCTGAAGAAAAAGGAATATGCTTTAAAAGCGGCATTATGTAAATCTTGTGGATATGTTGAATTATATGTAGACATCAATGAGGATTAAGTCCTCTTTTTCTTTACTTTTTTATTTTTTTATATGAAAAAGCATGTTATAATGCTTTCACGAAGGAAGTGATTACGATGTGTGGAATAGTTGGATTCGCACCTGTTAATGAAAATGCAAGTCAAATATTAAAAAAGATGATGGATCGTATTGCTCATAGAGGGCCTGATGGTGAAGGGCAGTTTATTGATGATTATGTAGCTTTAGGACATCGTCGTTTATCTATTATAGATTTAGCTGGTGGTCAGCAACCTATGAAATCTGATCATTTGGTCGTTGTCTTTAATGGAGAAATATATAATTATCTAGAATTAAAAAAAGATTTAGAAGCCAAAGGGCATGTTTTTCAAACTCATAGTGATACAGAAGTTATTTTACATGGTTTTCAAGAATATCGTTATGATGTTGTGAATTATTTAAGAGGGATGTTTGCTTTTGCATTATATGATACTGAGACACATGAGTTATTCTGTGCCAGAGATCATTTTGGAATTAAACCTTTCTATTATTATGATGATCCTGCTCATTTTTTATTTGCCAGTGAAATCAAAGGTTTCTTAGATCATCCTGATTTTAAAAAAGAATTAAATACTGAAGTCTTAGATATTTATTTAAAAATGAATTATGTAGCTGGTGAAAAGACTTTCTTTAAAAATGTTAAACAATTGTTACCAGGACATTATCTTATTTATAAGGATCAAAAGATTCAAATTAAACGTTATTATCATATTGAATTCAAAGATCAATATAAAACTGATCAGGAAATGATTCAAGCTATTGATCAAATCATGAAAGATTCTATCCAACATCATTTGATTGCTGATGTTGAAGTTGGATCATTCTTAAGCAGTGGGATTGATTCATCATATCTTGTTTCATTAGCGAGACCTCAACATACTTATACAGTTGGATATAATGATGAAAGATATAATGAAATTAACTACGCTAAAGATTTAACACAACAATTAGGTATTGAAAACAAAAGCAAAATTATTACTAAAGAAGAATATTTGGAAGTCTTACCAAAGATTATGTATCATTTAGATGAACCAACTGCCGATCCAGCTGCAGTCGCTTTATATTTTGTTAGTCAACTTGCCAGTCAGGATGTCAAAGTTGTTTTATCTGGTGAAGGTGCTGATGAATTTTTTGGTGGTTATAATACTTATCGTGGAGATATTGATAGTGGATTGTATGGAAAAATTCCTTTCTTCATTCGTCATGCTATTGCATCTATATGTAAACATCTACCAACATTTAAAGGTATTCCTTTCTTAATTAGAAATGGTGAGCGTATTGAAGATTATTATGTAGGTGTTAATCCTGTTTTCTCTGATAATGATTGTAAACATTTATTAAAAGATACAAGTCATTTACATAGTCATAAAGATATTGTTGGAAATGTCTTTGATCGTGTTCAGAAAGCAACAAATATTCAAAAAAGACAAGCTTTTGATTTACAAACTTGGTTTATTAAAGACATCTTGCAAAAAGGTGATAAAATGACAATGGCTCATTCTATTGAAAGCCGTGTTCCTTTTACAGATAAAGAAGTTTTCCAAGTCGCAAGTCAATTAAAAGATAATCAAAAAGTCACAAAAGAAAATACAAAAGTCTTATTAAGACAAGCTGCTAAAAAAGTCATTCCTAATGAAGCTTACAAGAAAAAGAAATTAGGTTTCCCTGTTCCACTTAGAGAATGGATGCGTGAAGATGATCTTTATCAAAAAGTTTATGATGGTTTACAGACACCTATTATTAAACAATTGTTTGATGATCAAAAACTATTATCTATGTTAGAAGACCATAAAAATCATAAACATGACTATTATAAAAAAATCTGGACTGTCTATTGCTTCTCATTATGGCATCAGGTTTTCTTTGCAGAAGAATACAAACACTAAGTTAAATATCTTAGTGTTTTTTTGTTATAGTTATGAAGAAAGAAAAACTCAAATCTTAGTTGATGCTAATGGAAAGGTTACTTTATCGCTTCATTAGCACTTATTAGTGTAGGAATTCTTGTTGTTAATAAAAAAGAAAATCATTATAGTCATATGTAATGAAAAAGCTGATTGAGTAAGTCACAATGAACGACTTATTCATATCAGCTTTTTTTATACATCACTAAGTTTAATGATTGTGGACATACTTGAAAATAATAACTGTCTGCTTTATATTCTTCACCATCAATATTACAGCTATGGCGACAGTAAACTGTTGCTTCTTTCACTTTATAATAATGGACTTCATGTCGTTTATGTAATTGATGTGATAAAAGATAAGTGACTAGATAAGGTATTTTGATCTTTGGTACACGATCAACAACACAGATATCCATATAACCATCCTGAATTTGAGCTTGAGGTGTGATTTGAAAACCACCACCATAATATTGCGCATTATTTAATGTACAGAGAATTGTCTGATTATCATAAAGACATTTTCCATCTGATACAATCTTTACATGATGATTATCATAACGAAATACTTGTTTAAAAATAGATATAATATAACTCTGTGATTCAGGTACAAATGGAATATCTGGAATATCATGGACTTTATTCGCAATCATACTATCTAATCCAAAACATGCTGCATTAAGATAATATCTGTCATTGATTTGAATGGTATCAACTTTTTGACTTTCTTGCTTTAATGATTGAATTAATAGTTGACGGATATCCTTTTCTTTTGTAAGTGTACGACAAAAATCATTCCCCGTTCCAAAAGGCAAAATAACGAGCTCATGTTCACTATGTACTAACGCCTGCAACAAGCCATTGATTGTTCCATCTCCACCAACTGCATAAAATCTTGATGGTTCTAAACAATTTTGAATGTATTTTTGACTATCTTGCATTGATGTTGTATAAACAATTTCATATACATATTCCTGCATGATATCATGAATCATGCCTTCTAAATCATGATGACGCTTTGTATCATGCATCATAAAAATATGTTTCATTTTTCCCACTCCTATAGACAATGTGTTATATATCTTTGAAAGCTCCCTTTTTGTATCATAGCTTGATCTTTCATATGATATCCTATATTTATTAATTCTTTTTGCATTGGAACATGTGAAATCAAAACCAGCTTTGCTGCAATATCTCTGGTCTTTTCTAAAAGTTCGCATTGTTGCTGATATGTAAATGGACTATATACACCATAAGGAATATCTAAAATACAAACATCATATGTTTTCTTTAATGTTCTCATATCACATCTTTGAATCAATAATGGATCATACCCATAATGTTCTAAGTTCAATCTTGCCTGATAAGCCACATATTTATTGATATCATAACCAACAATATGAGCATTCATGCTCAATCCTTCTAAAACAACAGTTCCTACTCCACAACATGGATCAACAATCGTTTTAGATAAATCATTTCCTAAAGCAATATTAACAACTGCTCTCGCATCTCTTAAGGCTAATGAATGTGAATATGAATAAGGTTTATCATTATGTTGATTCCAGTTCATATCATTTTGATAAATACCAAAATACCATATTTCATGAATTTTTGTAATCGCAAAGATTGTTTGAGGATGATGCATATTCACTGAACCAGCAATAGGCAAGGCAATCTGCTTACATTTATCAATTGATTCCTGATATGGCACATGTGTGATTTCGTTTTTTAAATAGATGACTTTAAAATCATAATAACAATAATTCTGTTGTTCAATAAAATTGACTATTTCATCAAAACAGGCACTTTCATATAAAATATTTAATTTTCCCCTGATATAAGCACTTCTGGAATAATCAAAATCCTGATTCGTTATATAATATTTTGTTTGCATATCTTCATGAAAAATATGTCTAAATTCCATTTCACATAAGTTCTGTTCATGTGGCGAATAATTATAAATATATAAATATTTCAGCTTGTTTCCCTCATTTCTTACATTTTTGTTATCTTGATTATTTATAGTATACATAAATTTAGAAATGTTGTAAAATAGAGATACGTTTGGGAGGTGTTTTTTATTTTTGGGATTCAGTATTTAAAAACACATTTTACACATCATCAAAGATATATCATTGTTGCTGTTTTTTCAATGTTTTTACCTTTTTATATGTGTGGAGGGATTTTAATATTTTTAACACTTCGTTTATTATGGAAAGGGGAAATACAGGAAGCTTATAGACAAATACCTAAAAGTCGTTTTATTATTTATTTTAGTTTATTAAGTGCTATTGTTTCTCTGTTTTATCAAAACTATTATGGTTTTGTTTGTAGCATTGGTATTTTAGTGATTTTATCTTTTGTTTTATATTATCGTATTCATATTGATTCACGATTATTTGAATATATAACAAACTGTATTATTGTTTTAAGTATTTTTGCAGCTTTATATGGTTTAATTGAATATATTGGTATTTTGAATTCTTACAATATTGATCAGTTTGAAATCATGATATTCAATCGTCCTCAAGATCGTATTAATTCCGTTTTCTTTAATGCTAATTACTATGCTATGATGATTGAATTCTTTGTTTGTTTAACTTTCTATAAAATATTAAAAATTAAAGATATAAAATTAGAATGGAAAAAATTTATTTATTATGTCGCAGTCATTGGATTAAATCTTTTTGTTTTATTATTAACTGCCTGTCGAACTGCATGGCCTGCATTAGCTGGTGGCATTTTAATTATGTTGATTGTAGACAAGCATCATAAAACATGTGCATGCATATTAGCTCTTGTTATTGTGGCTTGTATTTATTTCCTATTAAATCCATCAAAATTCCCACGTGTTGATAATATTGTTGCTTATTTCATGACACGTGCTGGTATCTGGGAAGTTGCTATTCAAAATATTATAACACATCCTTTGTTTGGTGAAGGACCTATGACTTATATGCATATTTATCCATTATATCATGGTCATCCAACCGAACATGCTCATAGTATTTATTTAGATCCATTGCTTTGTTTTGGAATTGTTGGACTATTAACTATTGCTCCATATATTTATTCTAATATTCAAAGATTATATCGTTTATGGAAATTAAAAGTTGATAAGACATTGGTTGCATTGATTGTATCCTTTACAGTGATGATCTTTATTCACGGGATATTAGATTATACAATTTTCTTTGTTCAGACTGGATTTTTATACCTTTTAATTGCCAGCTCTTTTGATGTTCATAAACATGCTTTAAAAGCTTATGAAAGCCTACGTAAGTAGGTTTTTTATGTTATAATAAATAAGAGGAGTGCGATATCTATGCACAAATGGTTCTGGTATTCTTTAAACCCTGAGAAAAATTTCAGCGTTATAAACATTCACTTTGGCTTTTGATTCTTGCTATCATTGTGCTTTTCATTAAATTCGATTTGATAATTGCACTTGGTTATTCTCTTGTCCTCATTATTTTTTCATATCTTGGTTATAAACATTTTCAAAGAGAAGCTATGGCATATAAAGAAAGAAAAAGTTGTCAAAAGACGTTATAAACGTTTTATGACAACTTTTTAAAATAAACCTAAGCGATGCAATTCATGATAAATTCCATCATCCTGTACACTTTCACATATAGCATTTCCATATTGTTTGAGTTCTTTTGATCCATTTGCCATGACAACACCATATTCACAAGTCTGAATCATCGCATAATCATTCATACTATCTCCAAAAGCAATTGTATTTTGAATAGGAATATTTAAATATTCACATACCTTTTCAACAGCTGTTCCCTTATCTGTTCCTTTCATAATAATTTCACCATTCATGACATCTTGAGAAAAGATTTCATGAATGACAAAATGAAATTTATCTGATAGAACACGTTTAGGTTCTTCTAAATCTTCCTCTTTTTCACACATAAAGCATAGCTTTTGAATAGGAATAGGATTTTCATCATATTCCTTTAATGGATGAATATTAAAATGTTCTTTTTGTTCATTTAATAATCTCTGTAATTCAGAATTTAAATTTTCTCCATCTTTTAAACGATGTTTTACAAATTCATAATTCATCTTTTCATCTTGAAAAGTCATATGATTAGCTTCTAAATTATATAAAATGTGATGCTGATCAAAAATATGTCTTGCCAGTTGAATATCTTCTTGACTCAAACATGATTCAAAGATTTTTTGGCCATGCACCTCAATATATCCACCCGCACTACTGATAATACCATCGAAACCAATTGGAAAAAGTGGTCTAGCTCCTGCATAACTTCTTCCTGTACATAAAAAGACTTCATGTCCATTTTTTTGAACTTGATGAATAGCTTCTTGCACCTTTGGTGATACTCGTCCATCTGGCAATGTCAATGTTCCATCTGCATCTAAAAAGATTAATTTCTTGTCCATCAAATCCCCCCTATTTTCATTATAATCAAATCTCTATAAAAACCAAATTTGTTTCAAATACTGCAAATCTATAATCTCTTTTCAAAGTGTCCATCCACTGACATACCTTCAAAAAACAAAGTAAATGCTTGTGGATCAAGACCTTTAATAATATGTTTGAGTTGATTCACTTCATATTTACTAATCACTGTTACCATAACATAAGTATTTTCTTTTGTATAAGCACCTTTTCCTTGCCAAAAAGTCATTCCACGTCCCATTTCAGATAAAACTTTATTTTGAATTTCTAATTGTTTTGTAAAAATAACACATGTTACATTGATATTTTGATAATGAGTTTTATCTAAAACAAGTGTAAAACATGTCGTATAAATGGCAGAATAAATGGCTATTTCAATATGAAATAAAAATGCACACACAACATAGATTGCTAAATTAATAAATAATGATAATTTTCCTACTGAAAAATGTGGTAACTTTTTTGTAAAATAGACACCTAAAATGTCTAATCCTCCACCACTTCCAGAACAGCGTAATGTTAGACCTATACCAAATCCAGTCACAATTCCACCAATAATACAATTGGTAAGAATATCATCAACAAGTGGTGTTGTTGGAATCATGATGAATGTTAAAAAGATAGTTTGAGAAATAACAGATAATAGCGTTCTGACAAAAAAACGTTTAGAAATGGTACGATAAGCTAACATAAATAGAGGTATGTTAATCGCAAAGTTAATAATTCCTGATATATCTATTGAAGATGGAAACATGCCATTACTGATTTGTTCTAATAGTGTTCTTATAATTTGAGCAATTCCTAATACCCCACTACTATATAATTGCACAGGTACTACAAATAAATTTACTCCCAATGCAAAAATAAATGCCCCTAATATAATGAAAAAATATCTTTTACTTTCTTGATTCAAAATCATATCGCTCCCCCTTATAAAGAAAAAAACGCAGTTGCGTTTTTAAATATGGTGCCGACAACAGGACTTGAACCTGCAACCTGACCATTACGAGTGGCCTGCTCTACCGATTGGAGCTATGTCGGCATCCTGTATTATTATAATACAAAAAGGAATAGATTTCTACTATTCCTTTGGCACAATTTTCTTTAATAAACCATTATTTTTTAATCTTGGAGCCGTAGCCATATACAGGATTGATGAAATAACAATGGCCATCAAAGCATTCACTGTCGTTGTTATAGCATTCCATGAAGCTAATGCTTTCGCTGCATTATCAGGAGCACCTAAAATAAAAGCTGTATAAAAATAAGAAAAAATAGGTTCTCCAATCACATTAAATAACATACCAGCTGTGGCTGATAAAATAACTGCTTTCCATAACGCTTTCCCTTGCTTATGCTGGATATGAAAAATACGATGTGCAACCAAACCAGTTATGATACCAATCCCTAATTTCAAAATAATTGTTTTAGGCGCTAGAATCACATAAGCCGGATCCAACAAGTCAGCAATTCCCATACCAATAGCACCTGCAATACCACCAGGTAATCCCCCTAGCAATAAAGCTGCCAACACACAAAAAGTATTTCCTAAATGAAAAGATGTAAAACCACCTGGTGTGGGAATCTTAATCTGTAAAAACATAAATGATATATAACATAAGCCAGCCATTAAACCAACTAAAACGATTTTCAATATTTTTGTATTCATATCTATCACTCTCCGTATGACTAACAGTATATATGATTATTGGTCTTATGAAAATATCCAGTTTTGTATTTTTTTATATATCCAGATTGAGTATAATAATATCAAGGACAAGGAGTGAAAATATGTTAACTTATTCATTTAAAGAATTGGATATACCTATGTATGAATATTTATATCAATGCATTAAAAATGATATTATCCATCAAAAACTAAAACCCCATGAAAAATTACCTTCTAAACGTGCTTTTGCGAAAAATCAAAATGTCAGTTTGATTACTGTAGAGAATGCCTATCATCAACTTCTAATTGAAGGGTATATTTATTCTAAAGAAAGAAAAGGATATTTTGTAAGTGAACTTCATTATCCCCATTATATAAAAAATCATTCTTCTGTTATGACAAAACCAAAACAAACTCAGTATCGTATAGATTTAAAATCAAATTCTGTATCTTCTTTACATTTTCCATTTTCTACATGGTCTAAAATGACACGTCAAGTCCTTTCATCTCAATCACAAGAATTGCTTTCACGTTCTCCACATCAAGGTTGCGAATCTTTAAGACGCGCCATCTGTTCACATCTTTATGCCTTTTGTGGAATGAATATTTCTCCTGATCAGGTGATTATTGGAGCTGGAAGTGAATATCTTTATAATTTAGTGATTCAATTACTAGGAAGAGATCAGATATATGCCTTAGAAAATCCAGGTCATCACAGTATTTCCCAAGTCTATCACATCAATCATGTCAATTATCATTACATTCCCTTAGATCAACAAGGCATTGATATAAAGGCACTAAGAAAAAGTCAGGCACAAATCGTGCATATCTCTCCTGCTCATCATTTCCCAACAGGTATCACAATGCCCATACAAAGACGTTTGGAATTACTTCAATGGGCAGAAGAATCTCATCGTTATATTATTGAAGATGATTATGATAGTGAATTTCGTATGCGAGGAAAACCACTCTCCCCACTCTTTCAGATTGATCAAAATGAACATGTGATTTATATGAATACATTTTCTAAAACACTAGCTCCTTCATTCCGTATCAGTTATATGATTTTACCACCTCATCTCGTTCAAATTTTCCAACAAAAATTAGGTTTCTATACATGTAGTGTATCAAGCTTTGAACAGATTATTCTTGCCGAGTTTATCCAAAACCATCACTTTGAAAAACACATTAATCGTATGCGTAACTACTATAAATCCATCCGTGATGAATTTCTTCTCCAACTTTCACAAAGTCCTCTCTTTTCCCAAATTACAATTACTGAAGAAAACTCAGGCTTACATTTTCTACTTCATTTCTCTTTGCCATATAGTGATAATTTTATTTTAAAACGTGCTCAAGATTTAAAAATCAACATGAGTATGCTTTCACAATTTTATGACCAACCATTTGATTCACATACAATCGTGATTAACTATTCCGGACTTTCAATTGAAGATATTCCTTTAGCCGTCCAATTACTGTGTCAGTTATTAATGGAATGAAAAAAAATGTTTTCTACACTACATAGAAAACATCTCAATATATTATAAAAAATTTATTTTCATACACAAAATACATGTCTTATGGAAGGGAAAGTCAAGATATATGAAATAAATGATTTTTATGCTTTAAAAAAGTTAAGTCAAGATATTTATTATCTGTCGCCTTCACTTTTTTAAGGCTTTTTATTTTTTCTGTGGAAACTTTGCATTAGGATAAATACGTTCCATTCTTTCATTTGGATAATGCTGATCTAGAAATTCTTCTACAGGATTTTGAGCATTGATTTGTCCATTCTGTCTTTCTGAATATCTTTGAATAGCTAATCCTGATATGATAATATTGATTGTCATAAAAACAATAAAACACCATGAAAGAATTGTTCCTGTTTTTTTTGGGATTTTTTCAATGAAGTCTGATAATTTTGGATAAATGATTTTAATCCAAATCACAGCTACAATTCCCCAGAAGAAACAGAATAATAAATTAATACGTCCTCCTAAGTTAAAAGGAAGATGACTATAATCCCAAAAGACTGTTCCAAAAACTAATTCTGTAAAAACACTACATGCATATTCATAAGCTCCACCTACAACCGTTCCAAACAAGAAAATAAAACGGTCACTTTTATAACGATACTGATATAACAGTAAAGTTAATAAAGCACAGCCAATTCCCCAAACAATAGAAAAAGGACCATAAATCACACTACTACGACTCATCCATATGCCTGTTGTATAATGACACCATAATGTTTCAACAATATCTCCTAAAAATGCACCAATAAGAAATAACCATAATAATTTATAAAAAGAACATCCTTTTGCAAATACAGTTGATTTTTCAACTTTTGGCTCATTTAAAATTTCTTTTTTATCAAGATTTGGAAATGCATTCACAAAATGTTTAAGTGTCCATTCAGATATTCTCATGCCTAAACGATCTGCCGTTCTTTGCATGTTTTCTGATACCTCTTTAATGACACCTTTTTTCACACGTGAACGTGTACTTAAAATACCTGTGATTGTTCCAACAAAATCTACTGCTATGACGACACCCATAATAATCAAGAGAATCTCTCCAACGGATGAAGGAATCAAATGAACAGCGTTTAAAAGTGTTGGCTCAATAAATTCAACACAGATGATAGCCATCAACCCCCAAAGAATTGTATAAGGCATGTGCACATAACTACCGAATTGGAATCTCTTTCTTGAATAATCCCACCATTTATGGTGAAAAATTTTCTGTAAGAAAAAACCTGTCATATATACAACAAAGGAAGAAATAATTGCTCCTCCTAAGAACATAAAAAACCATTGATCATGAAGTTCATGTAATAAAATAAAAAACAAAACCCCACAAATACCATAGGATGGGCAATATGGTCCATATAAAAATCCAACATCAACAAACTTCTTACGACGATATGCCGCAAGAATAGTTCCTATGACCCAACCGACAAAAGAATAAACAAAAAATATCCATAATTGATCATAAATTAACTTTTCCATCATTTCCCTCCAACATAGTCTATATGATACTATCATAGATATATGAATAATACATGAAGAAAAAAGAAAAAAATCAGAAAGATTTCTGATTTTCATCCCATTGTTTCACAACTCGACATGGATTTCCATAAGCAAGACTATGTGGTGGTATATCTTTGGTCACTACACTTCCTGCCCCAATGACACAATCATCACCAATCGTGACTCCTGGCATGACGGAAACATGAGCGCCAAACCAGACATTACTTCCCACACGAATAGGCAAAGCAATTTCTAATCCCTGATTACGTTTTTGATAGTCTAGAGGATGATTCGCTGTATAAAAACCACAATATGGACCTACAAAAACATAATCACCTATTGTGATACTTCCACCATCCATAAAATAACAAGAGCTATTAATAAAAACATTCTCTCCTAATTGAATACGACTTCCATAATCACACATAAATGGACTTATAATTTCCAGATTTTCTGGATAATAACCTAATAACTGTGTCAAGATGTCTTTTCTTTTTTCAACATCCCTAGGTCTTGTATGATCTAAATCAAAGCATAGATCTTTAGCTTTTATGCGCATTTCTAATAATTGAGCATCATTATTGGCATCATACCATTCTCCACGTTCCATCTTTTCTAATTCACTACTCATGACTTTCTCCTTTTCAATCATTTCTTAATCTTCAATCATTTTAATGGCTTCACTGATAGATGATACGATATGTGTTGCTTTTTCCTGAACAATTTGTGGTGAATCATGAAATGTAAATGAACAATCAGCACTTTCTAACATAGGAATATCATTATAAGAATCTCCTATGCCATAGACCATATCCAAATGCAATAATTCTTTCAATTTCTTGACTGCTTCTCCTTTAGAACATCCTCTTTTAACAACATCTATATATTCTTTATTTTGAAAAGCAATAATTTCTTTGTATGTTTCATTTAAATCATGTGTCCACTGTTTGGCCTGTTGTTCATGAACAGCATTAATTGATAATCCAAAAATATGTTCATCTCCAATACAATCAATAGACTCTACATATGTTTGAGCTATTGGAATTTTTGAATCTTTCACTAATGTATAAATACGAAAATCTGCCTGAATAGAAACTTCAGCTTTTTGATGATATTGTTGATAAATAGCTTTCATCATATCTTTAGATATTGTCTGTTCATATAAGACATGACATTCTTTATCTAAAATGCAAGCGCCACTGCTTACAATATAAAAATCTGGTTGAATACAATCTTTGATATAATGTTGTACACCTATCAATGGTCTACCTGTACATAATCCAAATAAATGATGTTTTTGAAAATGAACAATAGCTTGTTGATCATTTTCTTTAATACCATCTTCAAAATATAATGTTCCATCAAAATCACTGGCTAATGCTTTCATTGTTGACTCCTTTTAAATAATAATCAATCATCTGTAATTCTTCTATCTTAATGCAATGAGGAATTTGTTTATGTAAAACCAATTGTTGGCATTTGGCAAGTGGCATCCATTGAACTTCTTCCACTTCTTCTTTTTGCAAGACAAAATCGCCATCATACCATAAGACATAAACATGCGAAACTTGTACATTATGAAATGGTTTTTCATGAAATACATTGTGGCTATTGCTGTAACTTTTACCAATATAATGTAATTCACCCTTTGTCGCCTCGACTCCCAGTTCCTCTTTTAATTCACGTAATGCCGAAGTTTCAAAGTCACTTCCTGCTGGAATATGACCAGCACTTGAAATATCATAACATCCTGGATAAGAATCTTTATTGAGGCTACGTTTCTGTAAAAGAATTTCGACATCCTGCTTTTTTCTTAATAACCAGACATGGCTAGTGCGATGACGAATGCCATGACGATGTGCATATTCTCTTTCTACAATTTCTCCCGTTGGATTTCCCACTTCATCTACGACATCTAAATATTCCATCAACTCATCACCTCTTTCTATTCTACTACATTTTACATTTTAAATGAAAGATAAAACTCTTAAAACCCATATCCAAAATGTTAAAGAAAAACCACTGAGTAATGTTGTTAACATAACAACATTACTGCTTAAAACACCAGAATATCCCATATTCTTTGCCATGACATAACATGTCACTGTTGATGCAGAACCTAGCATAACCAAAATAGCTATTAACTGTTCCTGACGAAAACCTAAGATGATAGCAAGTGGTAAAAACAGGAAACAGAATCCAAACAATTTAAAGAAAGATGCTAAAAAGGCAGGTTTTATCTGACTGATAGCTTTATCCAAACGAAAAGAAGCACCCATCGCTATCAAACCTAATGGTGTAGCCATATTGGCAACATAGGATACACTTTTTGAAAGAATGGTCGGCATTGGTAAAGAACATAAAGACCATAAAAATCCAACTGCAATCCCAATAATAATCGGATTCTTTAATATTCCTAGACATGTCTTTTTCAATAAATCACGATTGACTCCATCCCCATGAGGCTGATAGAAAGACAAGATAATCACAGCAAATATATTATATAAAGGTACACTTCCTATAATCATTAGTGGTCCCATTGTAGAACTTCCATATATATTTTGAATTAAGGCGACTCCCAGCAAGGCTGCACTACTGCGATACGTTGCCTGAATAAATTCACCTTGAATACTTTTATCTTTTAAAAATCTTGATATCATCATCGCAATCAAAATACTTATAAGTGTCACAACAAAACAAAAAGCAACAAAAGAAAAATTCCATACTTCTAAAAAATCAACTGTCGCCAAATCTTGAAACAAAAGAACTGGCAAAGGAAGCATAAAGACAAAACGATTTAATTGAGAAGCAAATTCTTCACTCATCCACCCTAACTTTCTTAAAAGCATTCCTAAAACCATCATCAAGAAAACTGGAACTGTCGCATTGAAACTAAATAATAAACTATCCATGTTTAAACCTCATCAGGAAATAATATTTTTAAAATACGTTCTAAGCCCTGATTTTCAATAGCACAACAAACCAGATCTGCTTTTTGTTTTAATGCTTCAACAGCATTCCCCATGGCAACACCAACTTCACAATATTCAATCATTTCCATATCATTCAATCCATCCCCAAAAGCATATGTCTGTTGACGACTCACATGATAATAATCCAAAACTTTTTGAATGCCGACAGCTTTAGAAATCGTTGGTGAAAAGAATTCAAAAGCATTTTCACTGCCATGTTCATCATGGTAAATAACACTTCCAAATTTATCCTGAATATAATTTTCTATTTTTGCTTTATCTTTATTTAAAACATTAGCTTCTATCTTGATTGTTCTTTTTAAAACCTCATCTTTATCAAAATCCAATTGGAACATTTCTTTCATACCAGCCTGAGAAAAGAAATCATAAAGTTCATGATAGCTAGGATCAATATAAATCGCATCGGCTGTTTCTAACATATAGTCACATTGCAGGTCTTCTAGCATCTGAACAGTTTTCACACACAGTTTGTAATCCATTCTATCTTCATAAATAGATTGCCCATCAATTTCAACATATCCACCATTGGCCAATACATATCCATCAAATCCCACATTTAATAAATACTGATTGATCATAGCTTTAGGTCTACCACTAGATATAAATATTTTATGTCCCTGTTCTTGAATTCTTTTTAATTGGTAAAGAGCACCTTGTGGTATGTCAGGAATACCTCTAGCAGTATCCAATAATGTTCCATCAACATCAAAAAATAATATTTTTGATTGCATGATTCCACCCCCCATAACTGATATCTATTATATAAGTTTTTGATTGATTTTGCTTTCTTTTTTCAAGAATGGAAATAGAAAAAGACAAACATTCCGTTTGTCTTTACTCACTACGTAACGCTGAAACAGGATCACTCTTCGCTGCTTTGCTGGAAGGAATAATACCACCAATCAAAGTTAAAACAACGCTAAGCACAACTAAGATGACACCACCTGCCACTGGTAAAGAGGCACTGACATCAACATTACCAGCAATCGAATGAATAATCATGTTTCCTGGTATCAACAATAACAATGTAATCACAATACCTAAAACACCTGCAAGTAATCCTATAATAAATGTTTCGGCATTGAAAACTTGTGAAATATTACGCTTAGATGCACCTATTGCACGCAAGATTCCAATTTCTTTTTGTCGTTCTAAGACACTGATATAAGTAATAACACCAATCATAATAGAAGATACGACTAAAGAAATAGCGACAAAGGCAATCAGTACATAACTAATCACATTAATAATGTCAGTTACTGATGACATTAAAGTACCTACATAATCTGTATAAGAAATCACTTTATCTTCATCAGTTTTTTCCATTTTGGCATTATAATCATCTAAAATATTCACAACATTTTGTTTTGTTTCAAAATCTTTTGGATAAATATTAATACCACTAGGTTCATCAAAATCAGCATATCCTAATGTTTTTAAATTATTTTCATAAGTTGAAGTTTCTGTTGTCATAAGTGATACCATAAGTTCAGACAACTCTTCTTCACTCATATTCATTTGAATAGCTTCAGAAAATGCAGTTGGATCAATTTGAATCGCTGATTGCATATTTTGAGCTAATGTTCCCATTTGTTTAGACATTTGAGAACTGATTTGTTCTTCTAAGGATTGAGAAATCTGTGCTGTATATTGTGTCATCATTGTTTGAATCTGATTTTGTAATAATGTTTCAAACTGCCCTGTTAAACCACTATCTTGAAGTAATTGAATGACATTTTGTTGAATCAGACTTTGTGCACGAGATGTTTTAATATAAGTCATAAAATAAGTCTGTATCTGAGTTGAATCCGTCAACTGATTTTCAACCATATAATTTTGAAAATCAGTTGTGATACTTTGACTTAAAGATTCAATCTGTTCTCTTGTAAACTCAACATTTAATTGTGATAAGATTGCATCCATATCAATAGAAGGCATATTTGACATATCTAATTGAATCTGGCTTAAATCCAAATCACCCATTCCTTTTGTCAATTGACTTTGATCTATTGAAAACGCACTCTTTAACTTCTCTGTATCAACACTAAACAATGAATTCATATCAAACTCTTTATTATTAGCTTCATTAAAAGCATTACCTGTAAACACATCAATATCTTTATTTTCTAATTGTTTTTTCACAATTTCACTTGCTTGAGCTTGTTCTATCACATGTGTTGTCAGTGACTGGGGATAACCAATACCCGTTTGAAGCATTGTCGCTGTTGTTCCTTCAGCTGGTTGAACAATCCCAACAATTTTTATAGTTTCACCATTTTCAATCAATTTTTTCATATAGGATTGATTATCTGTTTTATCTCTATATAAATCATATTCTTCATCATATTCATAATAATCTGCTGCATTGACAAGCTTAAACTCTTTTCCTAATACATCTTCATATGAATAAGTATCTGTATTCTCTGGAGCATTGACTTCTTCCTCTTGAGAGAACTTATCTACCATATCATCTAATTCAGAAAAATCTCTTAACCCCAATGTATAAGACATCAAATCATTAATCTTACCATTTTGTGTTAAAACCAGAACACATTCATTATAAGCCTTTGGCCAACGTCCCGCTTTAATATCATATTGATCTACATATAGACTTTCATCACTAGGCATTTCATAAAAGATATCGGTACTCATCATTGTTGACATCATGCTGTTTCCACTACTTGAAGAACCTAAACCAAGTGATTGGAATGATTTATCAGGATGAACCTGTCTGATATTTTCTGTATCTGTACTGTATATTTGTGGTGATACATTATACGTATACTCTACAGCATTTGTATATTCTTTAATATCACTGTCACCACTATCTAAATATTCTTTTAAAGAAGCCAAGTCATTAGAACCAATCTTTGAAAACATATTGGTAATCATTTGAATAACTTGTATCTGGCCTTCTTCTTTATTTTCACTTTGACTATCTTGCACATCTACCATCATAGATGTCATATCAAAACCTGTACTTTGTATTTGCAGTGGGTATTCAGATAATGTTTCTTCTTCAATTGATTGAATATATTGATTGACACCATTAGAAAGCGATAATATCAATGCAATCCCAATAATTCCAATAGACCCCGCAAAAGATGTTAAAATCGTACGGGCTTTTTTGGTACGTAAGTTATTAAAACTTAAAGATAAAGCTGTTAAAAAGGACATTGAAGATTTTCCCATGTTTTCATGTCTTGGTTTATCCAATTCATGTTCACTGACTTCATATGGATCAGAATCACTACGGATTGTTCCATCTCTTAATTCAACAATACGTGTCGCATAAGCTTCTGCCAATTCAGGATTATGTGTTACCATCACAACAAGTCGATCTTTGGCAACGTCTTTTAACAGTTCCATAACCTGAACACTGGTATCACTATCCAATGCACCAGTAGGTTCATCGGCGAGTAAAATATCTGGATCATTAACCAAAGCTCTCGCGATAGCTACACGCTGCATTTGTCCTCCAGACATTTGATTTGGTTTCTTGTGTCCCTGATTACCTAAACCCACCTTTTCTAAAGCTTGCTTTGCTCTCTTTTTACGCTCTGCTTTAGAAATACCAGATATCGTCAAAGCCAATTCAACATTAGCCAGGACAGTCTGATGAGGAATCAGATTATAGCTTTGAAAGACAAAACCTATGGTATGATTACGATAGGAATCCCAATCTCTATCTTTATACTTTTTAGTCGAAATGCCATTGATAATCAAATCACCTTTATCATAACGATCTAATCCACCAATAATATTGAGAAGTGTTGTCTTTCCACTTCCACTTGGTCCTAATATCGCAACAAATTCATTATCTCTGAGATTAAGACTGACGCCATCTAATGCCTTTTGAACTAAATCACCCGTTTTATATTGTTTATATATATTCTTAATTTGTAGCATTCTCTTATCCCCTTTATATAGAATATATACTATTAAATCCTTCTTATTTGAATTGAAAATGAACATTTATATATTTCTATCGTATATCGACATATTTCCCCGGAAATAGTCCTCTTTTTATATATTCCCACAAAAAAAGAATATACATACTTATATATTCTTTATCTCTGACGAGGTTCATATAAACCTGTCATATCAACATTCTCTAATTGTAATAACTTGATTTTATTATCAATACCACCCGCATATCCTGTTAAACTTCCATCTTTTCCTACAACACGATGACATGGAATAATGATGGATATAGGATTATGCCCAACAGCCCCACCTACTGCCTGAGCTGACATTGTTTTTTTATTTAATGTTTTTGCCACCTTTTTAGCAATTTCCCCATAAGTCATTGTTTGACCATAAGGAATCTCACACAATATTTTCCATACCATCTGTTGAAACTGTGTGCCTTTTGGTGTTAATTTTAAATCATTGATGGAAGGTTGTCTTTGATGAAAATAATCATCTAACCATTTTTGAGTTTGTATCAATATGGGATGATCATCTTTCTTTATGATATTTTCTTTGATATTTCCTAAAAAGTATTTCTGCCCTTCAATCCATAATCCAATCAAACCTTCCTCATCACATACCAACAAAAGATTTCCTAAAGGTGATTGATAATATGTCTGATAATACATAAGTCTCACTCCTTATCATCATTTTATCATTCCCTATTTTTCTATACAACTATTTTGTCATATATAAGTTCATTCTTGATGAATATGATAATCATAATGAAGTCTCAAATGAAATAAAAAATGCAGTCTTGACAACAAGAAAGTTTATTTATATAATACAGGCGTATAGAAAAAAGGCGATGAATAGAAGAGTAATTGTTATGATTGATAACAAGAGAGTCCTGATGGTGGAAATGGACAATCATAGTAACGATGAATAAAGACTAGGAGCCGTATTTTGGATCGTATGTGATAAAATAACGTGTGCCGCGTTACAGGCTAGACTCTGATAGGAGTTGAAAAGGTTTATGCAGTGATGCATAAACGAATGAGGGTGGTAACACGATAATCTCTCGTCCCTTGTGGATGGGAGTTTTTTTATTGGAAAGGAGATATTATGGAAGAAAGACATTTTAGTGAACAGGAATTAGTAAGACGTGAAAAGTTAAATTTTTTAAGAGAAAAAGGTATTGATCCATTTGGACAAAGATTTGATGTCACTGCTTTTTCAACAGAGATCAAAGAAAAATATGCAGGAAAAACACATGAAGAATTAGAAGAAGCTGCGATTGAAGTGAAAGTTGCTGGTAGAATTATGACAAAACGTCGTAAAGGTAAAGTATGTTTCATGCATATTCAAGATAAAGAAGGACAAATCCAAATTTATGTCAGAAAAGATGTTATTGGTGAAGACAGTTATGAAGTTTTAACAAAAAGTGATATTGGAGATATCGTTGGGATTGTTGGGACTGTTTTTGTGACAAATACTGGTGAATTATCTGTCAAAGCTTCTGAGTATATTCACTTAACAAAAGCATTACGTCCTTTACCTGAAAAATATCATGGTTTAAATGACGTTGAAGAAAGATATAGAAGAAGATATGTTGATTTAATTATGAATGAAGAAGCAAGAAAGATTGCTTTTACAAGACCAAAGATTATTCGTTCTATTCAACATTATCTTGATGGTTTAGGATATACTGAAGTTGAAACACCTGTATTAAATCCTATTTTAGGTGGTGCTTCTGCTCGTCCATTTATTACACATCATAATACTTTAGATATGAATTATTATTTAAGAATTGCGACTGAATTATCTTTAAAAAGATTAATTGTTGGTGGTATGGATGCTGTTTATGAAATTGGACGTTTATTTAGAAATGAAGGTATGGATAGAACTCATAATCCAGAATTTACAACAATTGAAGTTTATAAAGCATTTAGTGATCTAGAAGGAATGATGGATTTAACTGAAGGTATCATTTCTAATGCTGCGAAAGATGTTTGTGGTACATATGATATTAAATATAAAGGACATCAGCTTTCTTTAGCTCCTGGATTTAAACGTATTTCTATGACAGATGCTATTAAAGAACAAACTGGAATTGATTTTGCAGGAGATATGACTTTTGAAGATGCGAAAAAATTAGCTGAAGAACATGGTATTGAAGTCGAAGCACACTTTGGTTATGGTCATATTATTAATGAATTCTTTGAAAAATATGTAGAAGAAACAATTGTTGATCCTACATTTGTTTATGGACATCCTGTAGAAATTTCTCCACTAGCAAGAAAGAATCCTGAAGATCCTCGTTTCACACAGAGATTTGAATTATTTATCTGTGGTAATGAATATGCAAATGCATTCAATGAATTAAATGATCCCGATGATCAATATGAAAGATTTGCAAATCAGTTAAAAGAAAAAGAACTTGGAAATGACGAAGCTAACGAAATGGATCTAGATTATGTAGAAGCTTTGGAATACGGATTACCACCAACAGGTGGAATGGGTATGGGTATTGATAGACTTGTTATGTTATTAACTGGTCAAGAATCTATTCAAGAAGTTATCTTGTTCCCTCAGATGAAACCAAGAAATAAATAGTGATAAAATCAAGATAATTTGAATTGTTTTAACTCAATAAATAATAAAAATAAAAAGCATAACTTAAACAATAATCATCTCTATAAACGAAATGATATTGAATTTATTGTTATGCTTTTTTTATTTGACTCTCATAGCGAGATTTATGATACTGGCATACAAGTGGCATACACTATATTATAATTTATCAATATATTCAATTAAGTTCTTACGACTTTTTTCATAAATATGTGCATACGTACTTCGTAACATTTCTACACTTTGCCCCAATCTATCAGCAATTAATAATTCAGAAATCACAGGATTTGATAATAAATAACTTGCATGAGAATGTCTTAGTCCATGTACTGTTATTTTTTTTAGCCCAGATTTTTTTACATCTTCATTAAACCATCTTCTAAGTGTAGCTATAGAGATGTAAGTTTGATCTTTATATAAATAATAATCATCATTAAATCCCTCTTGTTGAGAAACAATAATATATCGCCTTTTTAATTTTTCTACCAGTCTATCTGGTAATTGAATAATTCTATTTGAACGTGAAGTTTTAGGTGATGTTATTTGTGATGTAATCGCACTTAATGATTTAGATATTCTTAGTTTATTATTAATAAGATCGACATCTTTCCATTGTAAAGAACAAAATTCACCAATACGTAAACCCGTAAAAAACATAAATTCATAAATATCCCTTTTATATTCATCTTCGACGGTATTAATAAATTTGTAATATTCATCTATTGATTATTTCACGCGTTATGCACCACCGATACACAGTTTAAGCACCACTTTATAATATTCAATTCACATGTAAAGCACCATTAATACACATGATTAGCCCCACTTTTGTTATCATGATATTGAGAGTGACAGCTTCTCATCATTATAGCGAAAGGAGGGCTTTTATTATGCCTAAAAAAGTTTCTGTCAAACCTATTCTTGAATTACGTGCAGCTGGTATTTCAATGCGTAAAATTGAAAGCTTAATGCATGTATCAAGACACACCATCTCAGCTGTTTATAAAGCTGCTGATGTTCATTCTGTTTCTTGGGATAATGTAAAAGATTTTGATGAAGATAAAATCTATGAAATGTTATTCCCACCTGTTCCTAAGACTTCTGTTTTTGAAGAAGTCGATTACGATTATATTCATTCAGAACTTAAGAAAACAGGGGTCAATCTTAAGCTCCTTTGGAATGAATATCGTAATCAATGTATTTCTAAAGGAACTATTCCTTGTGGTTACACAAAATTCTGTAAAGGATACTCTAACTATGTTCAGTTATCAAACGTAACCAATCATCTTACTCATAAACCCGGTAGCACTATAGAAGTTGATTGGTTATGAGAATTTTTGCATAACCAATCAATTTCTGTACGAATCCCGGGTTTGTGTTCAATGTGGTTGGTATAGTTGTGTCTTTCGACATGTTGAGCATAACCTCTACAATATTTTGAGTAACTTACTGGATATTTACCATCCTTAGCACTCAAGCAATATTCTTTCCATAATAGTTTTAAGTTAACACCAGGCTTAGACAATTCTTTATGAACATAGTCATAATCCACTGCTAAATAAATGTTTTCAGATTCGTACATTTCAGGGAAAAATAATTTACCCAGCTCATCATCTGAGTACTGATTAATAGTACTGACATCAAATTGAAGCACCTCCATTCTATGTTTTGTTTTGGATGAGGTATGTTTACTAATATGATATTGTTTGGATATCGTATTGAGGGATATGCCTCGATCAATCAATTGTAAACATAGTCTCAAATTGAATTTTACAGCCATAATAAAAGCTCCTTTCATATAATATTAGAGACAAAGTCTCCAACATTATAATAATATAAAAAAGACCACCTATAATATAAAAGGTGGTGCAGTTGCGTATATTCAATAATATCATCTCAGTGGTGTAGTTGTTGAAATTGGTGGTGCACTTTATGCTATTAATGGTGCAGTTCATTGCAAATAATCATTAAAGGATATGAACCATCTAACATAGAAAAAAAGTTTTATAACAATGTTAAAAAGAGAAGTTGATTATTCTAGAAAATTTGAAGAAATATTGAAGAACAGTCGAAATGGGGGATAGTGATTTATTCGAGAAGAAAACTACAAATAACTAGATTTGATTATTAAATATTGATATTAATAAATGATCTTTACTATTGTTTAAATTTAGTATTGGTATATGTAATAAAAAAATTTACTTTAATTATTAAAAAAAATTATATGTATGAAGTGGGAAAGATGTTCTACAAAATCAATATTTTCTATTTCAAGATTAGCAAGTTTCATTGCTTTTACATAATTCTTATTATAGGCAACACGATCATATAGATACACACAATGATATAATATCGTTAGGTATAAATCGAAAATTTGTATTCTATTTTTTTGTAATACTCTTTCTAATATATTAAATAAATTGGTCATTTGTTTGTGAGATTTTAATTTGAATTCAGCAAGTTTTTCAACAGTCACATTTGTTTCGATTATAGCGTTTAATATTTGATGATACTTAATAAAGTCTAAATGTTGATATATTGTTTGACTTATTACTTTTGATAATGAATCAGGATTTATTTTATCACGACTTAAATTATTTACAATATCTTGCAACATTATATCTTGTTTTTGCAAATATATCATCAAAAAAATTTCTTCTTTTGAAGTCACATATTTATAGAGTCCACCTCTTGCAAGATTCATTTCTTTGGCAATCATTGTTAGCGTTATTTCATGGTAAGTTTTTTCATAAAATAATTTATCTGTAGTATCCATGATTTGTTGTATTCGTATATTTTTATTCTCTTGACTTTTTGCTCTAATAAATTTTTTTTCCATTATCATCACTCTTTCTTTTAGATTATAGCAAACAAATAAAAAAAATTCAATTGACAAGAGACACGATATCACTTATTATATCTTATATAAGAGACGATATGTCCCTTATAGAGGGGAGAGATATTGTGAAAGATTTTGTATATCAAATGCCTGTAAAGGTATATTTTGGTGAAAACAGTGTCAAGAGATATCTTAAAGACGAATTAAAGCATTATGGCAAGAATATAATGCTCGCCTATGGTCAAGAATCCATCAAAAGAAATGGTATCTATGACGAAGTTATCGAAGTCCTGGGGGAATGCGAAAAGAATATTATTGATTTTCCAGGAATATCAGCAAATCCTACTTATGAAAAAGTTTTGGATGGAATTAGGCTATATAAAGAAAATAATGTTGATTTAATCCTTGCTATCGGTGGAGGATCTGTCATCGATTGTTGTAAAGTCATTTGCTCAGGTACTGAAATTAATGAGGATATTTGGGAAGTTCAATTAGAAAAAGGATTAATTCCAGAAAATATGGGAAATTTTGCTGTCATTTTAACTTTATCCGGAGCAGGAGCGGAGATGGATTGTTTAGGAGCAGTAACATATGAAAAAAGACATGAAAAGAAAACGTTAACTGGTCCGTATGCTAAATTTGTAATCGAAGATCCAAATTATATTATGACAGTTCCTCTTAAAGTATTTATGCCTGGAGTATTTGACAGTTTGACACATTGTATGGAAACTTATTTTGGAAAAACCACTAATGTATCAGACTTATTGAATGAAGGTTTAATGAAAGATATTATTTACAATATGAGAGAATTGATTCATGGAAATGATAGCTTAGAAGTTCGATCTAATTTAATGTGGGATTCATCATTAGTACAAACATTTTTGTTTAATGTTGGTAAGCCTGGTGACTTTCAAGCACATAAAATTGAAAATGCATTAGGAGCTTATTCTCATGGTACACATGGACAACAACTTGCAGTTATTCAACCGGCGTACTATAGAGCCGTTTATAATGGAGATATATCTAAGTTTACTAGATTTTCACGTGTTATTATGGAAATTCATGATAAAGATTCAGAAGAAAATATAGCATTAAAAGGAATAGAGGCATTAGAGAAATTAATCAAGGAGGCTCAACTGTCAACTACATTTACAGAATTGGGGTATGAGCTAACGGAAGATATAGCAAGAACTGTGTCTCAGACATGTGAGATTTCTAAGACAGGTCCTAGAGAATTAACAAGAGAAGAGATATATGAATTATTATTGCGTTGCAAATAGCGATATTGTATTGGTTTGATTAGAGAGAAAGGAAGGCATTATTATGGTCAAACATCTATATTTAATGAGACATGGAGAAACGTTATTTAATGTAAGAAGAAAAATTCAAGGATGGTGTGATTCTCCATTAACGGAAAACGGAGTAAAACAAGCTAAGGCAGCTCGAGAAATTTTAAAGGATATTCAATTTGATCATTATTATAGTTCTACAGCTGAGAGGTGTTGTGATACGCTAGAAATAGTCACTGATTATAAGGTTGAATATAAACGATTAAAACAGCTAAAAGAAAGAAACTTTGGTATTTTTGAGGGTGAAAGTGAAGATTTAAATCCTAAAAAGGATTGGTCATTCGATTATGATGATTTATTCCCGCATTATGGTGGAGAGTATTTTCAAGATGTAGTTGATAGGGTGGCTGGTATCTTAAAAGAAATTATGGATAAGAAGGATCATCAATGTGTACTTGCTGTTTCACACGGAGGAGCGTGTTATTCTTTTTTAAGTAGTGTAACGGATCCTAGTGTTGTAAATAATCAAGGTGGATTAACTAATTGTTGTATTTTGCATTTTGAATATGAAAATGATACATTTAGATATATTGACAGTATAAGACCAGCCTTTGAAAGTTGCAAATAGATTTCTATCGTGTTTACTTATCATTAGAGTAAATGTGTACTTTTATTATCTTTATTAAAAACGTACTAATTATTAAAATAAACACATAATATGAATATAAAGTAGTGGCATACATTTCGGCATACAAAATAAAATAAATAAGTACAAAAGCTACAAATTTTAAGTATTTTTCTGTATCTACTAACACAAAAAAGCACATAAAAACATATATCAAAATTATATACGGATTGAGATGGATTTAGATTATGTAGAAGCTTTGGAATACGGATTACCACCAACAGGTGGAATGGGAATGGGTATTGATAGATTAGTGATGTTATTAACTGGTCAAGAAAGTATACAAGAAGTTATCCTCTTCCCACAGATGAAACCAAGAAATAAATAGTGATGAAAATTAAAAATGTATAAATAGGTAAAATGTAGATATACTTGAAATTAAGCAGGTTACATGCTATAATCTGCTTGTAAATCGAGAAGCATTGTATCAATGCAAAAAGGTAAGGAATGGTACTCCTTACCTTTTCTGGTTTTTAGAGTGAACTTAACACTAGGTTAGTTATCGTTATAAATGTCTGTCTAACCATTTGCATATGTAATATACAATTACACCTGCCATGACAGATATTACTAAATCGAGAAACATTGTATCACCTCCTCTCCAAACAGGAGGGACGATAACAAATGCATTATATCAAATACTAATTTCTTTAAAAATTTAATATTAAGAAATATTATGATGAAAAAATGATATCACTAGTTATATGAATATTTTCATAAAGTGGTATACAAACAAGATAAATATGTATAAAACCTAAAAATCTTAAGCATTTTTATATATCTAATAATACAAAAAAGCATGTAAAAATGTATAAATAGCTAAAATGTAGATATACTTGAAATTAAGCAGGTTACATGTTATAATCTGCTTGTAAATCAGATAGCATTGTACCAAATGCAAAAAGGTAAGGATCGTGACTCCTTACCTTTTTTAGTTTTTAGAGTGAACTTAACACTAGGCTAGTTATCGTTAAAAGTGACTGTCTAACCATTTGCATATGTAATATACCATTAATCTTGCCATGACAGCAACTATTAAATCAGATAACATTGAACCACCTCCTTTCAAGAGGAGGAACGATAACAGTCATATTATATTAAATGCAAGATATATCACAATAAAAAAACACTTCATCTGTACTCTTTCGCTCACATATGAGAAATATAGCCATCAAGAGTTTTTCTGCATCTTCATTAAACCATCTTCTAAATGTAGCTATAGAGATATAGATTTGATTTTTATAAATAATAATCTTGATTCAATCTCTCTTGTTGAAAATAATCGCATATCTCTTTTTTTATTTTTCTACCAATCTACCAGATAGCTCAATAGTTCCATTTAAGTATGGACTTTTAGGTAATGTTACTCTTAATAACATCAATATCCCTTTTATATTCATCATCAACGCTATTCATAAATTTGTGCTATTCTTTTTTTCAAAAGACTAGCTTTTTTATCATTTTATTCAGATTAAAAAAGAATGAAAACTCATATTAAAATTTTTATAAGATTTGTTTATTTTGATTATTAATATCATTATTGATAAAATAATAATAAGGAAAGAAAGGTTGATTCTTATGAAAAAGATTCTATTATTAGTTTTATGTATGCTTTTATTGATAGGATGTACGAGTCCAAAAAAATCAGACAATAATAATACTGAAAATGAACCTTCAACGTTAGATACGATCAGTTATATTTCTAAAACAGCTTTAACCCAAAGTGTTGTTGGGGATATAGATGATGATTATCCTGTATATGAATATGAATTAAGTCAACTTTTAAAGTCTGCAAGTATTCAAATATGGGAAAAAGAAGATGACTGGGAAAATAAGATAACATCTTATGAAGATAATATATATTCTAAGGGACAAATAGCTATTATTTTAGGTGATGAAGCATACGATATTCATTTAATCCATTCAGAAACTGAAAACGAATTAATCAATTATAATTTTTCTAAGCATTATTTAGAATCATTAAACAGTAATAAAGTCATGTTTGCAAATACATTAGACAATAAGAAAATCGAAGCAGATGAAGAAATTGTCCTTTTTACAGTACTTGGAAAAGATGATAATCCAACTGATCCACCAAAACCCGAAGATTTTAATAAAGAAAATTGTGATTATGGTATCGAGGTAACTATTACTTTTCATGATACAGAACAAGCGCCGAGAAATGAATAATAATGACAAAAATATATTACGAAGGTTATTTATGGTAGATTTTGGAATAAATGAGATGTTAGCAATGCAAAAAGAATTGCAAGATAAATATAAGGATAAATGGGAACAGATATCTCCTGAAGTAGGGCAAAATAAATGACTTTGGATGATTGGTGAAATTAGAGAAGTCATTGATATCATCAAAAAAAACGGTAGTGAAAAGGCTGTTTCAGATAGCATTTTGAGAGAAAAACTTATTGAAGAACTTGCTGATGTTCTTATGTATTATAATGATGTTCTTCTTTATTATGGAATAACTACAGATGAATTAAAACATTCTTATACAAATAAGTTTAAGAAAAATATGACACGTTGGTAAATTGGAAGTTGTAGAGCAAAAATGAAATTTGAAAGTGGGAAAATATTATGAAAAATAAAAAAGTTAATCAGCAAGAAATTAAAGATGAAACAAAAACATATATGTTAGAGGGAATGTCAATAGGAATGTGTATTGGAACATCGTTAGGAGTGATTATAGGAGTGCTTACTGATAATATTCCTGTCTGTATATGTTTTGGAATAAGTATAGGCTTATGTATTGGTTTAGGAATAGGAGCTTTAATTAAAAAAGATAAATCCTAATTTAAAGAAGTGTGAGGCTATGAAAGATAGAAACATTTTTATAAGTGTTGGAATAATAATTTATATTTTAATCTCTGGAATAGATAGACTTGTTTATCATATTCCTAATAAAATTTATATTCCGCTTGCCATTCTTGGCATTACTTTGATTTTAATTGGGTTTTTCAAAGATCGTAGAAAATAGTTTGACAATAAAAACATAACATATTATTTTATGAAAGCATACAATTATCAGTCATCGGAGGTCATGCAGTCGCAATTGCAAGCTCGATAAGATGTCGAGTGTGCTTGGTTTTATAACTGAGTGCATTTTTTATACTCATGAATAATCACAAAATGAAGGAAGAAAAATGATGAATCAATTTCCAAAAAATTTCTTATGGTGTGGAGCAACTGCTGCTAATCAATATGAAGGAGCTTATTTAGAAAAAAATAGAAGTTTATCCAATGTAGATTTTATTCCTGCTAAGGAAAATCATTCTCCTGTCGCATCTGATGCCTTAGATCCAGAAACATTAAAAGATCAGAGATATCCTTCAAGATATGCTATTGATGGTTATCATCATTATAAAGAAGAAATTACCATACTTGCACAAATAGGCTTTAATGTTTATCGTTTTTCTATTTGTTGGTCAAGAATCTTTCCTTATGGTGATGAAAATATTGTTGATGAATGTTTAAAATATCATATTGAACCCTTAATAACAATTAATCATTTTGATGTTCCGTTACATCTGATTCATAAATATGATTCATGGAGAAATAGAAAAATAATAGATTTCAATTCACGTCATTTTCTCCTATAGTCAAATATGATATAATAATAGATGAAAAAAACAATCATGGAGGAATATAATATGAGCAATGAAAAATATTTAGTCATTATTATTGGATTCATCATAATAATTTCTGCAATTTATCATTATATATCTAAAAAACCTTTAACAATTTATCATAATACACGTCCATTACTCGCTAAAAACATATCAGATGTCACTGCACATAATCATGCAACTGCATTATTATTATTTATTTATGGACTTATTTTTGTTTTAGAAGGTGTTATTTTAGATCAAACAATTGTTCTTCGCATAGCTATTTTCACTACTATACCTGGAATGTTTATTGTCATAGGAATCTATGAAGCTTTTATAAGAAGAAAATATTCAAAATAATAAGAATTAATCTTTTTAGTTTTATTAATGATATATCCACGTACTCAATTATTGCATATAACTTAAAAATATTTTTCATGACATCTCAAGTCCTGTTCATGCCTAATCTATTCATTAAAACACTCTATAAAATATAATGAAGGTGTAAGGAGGACATAATATATGGACAAGAAAATTATCATCGGAGATAAATTGACAAAAAAAGGAATTGTTTTCAGTTGGATATATTTATCTGTTTTTGGCTTATTGACTGCTGTTGGATTTTTTAATATCTTTCACCTTTATACAAATTTACCACTTATCTTTATTTAAATGAATGGATACATCTGAAATAATAAAACTATAATGATGCTGATTGACTTTTTCTTCTACTTCATATAATTCACAGACTTCAAAACTATGAAAAGAAAAATTTGATGTTAACTCAGCCAATAAATGTTTACACATGGTTGCTCCCCTAAAACTGACAAGAAGAATTTTATTAGGTTTATAATATTTTTTTAGGGATTCTCTTATATCTAAAAAATAATACGATAAATACGCCACTTCTCTTTTATCAATTTTTATATTAAGCATATCTTCTAATATCGTTACATAACGATATGATATATCAAATGATAAAATATGTTTATCTCTAATTTCATCTAATAATACACTATTTTGAGCAAAATGATTATAACTCCTAATAAGCATGGAATAGATATATTTTGATAAATTAGCTATTCTTAAGGAATCATTGAAATCAATTTTTAATAACTCTGATAGTTTATTTAACGAATTTACTGTTAGATCCAAGGCAAACTGATTACAGAAGCCAAGATTACAACCCTTTATTAAAAGAATAAAATAAATAATTTCATCTCTAGGAATTGTTAATGTCACTGGCTTATTTTTATAAAAATATTCTGATACTTTTTGAATATCTAATTCATTGACAAATTGATCATAGTTTAATTGTTGAAGATCAATATATTGTTCTGATTGGCAACGCATTAATATAACCAATAAATGCTGATATAAATTAGATAACTCAAAATCTGAAATTTTATTCATAGAAAATGAGTTAATAAATTCCAGCAAATTCTTTTTGGTAAAATAACTATATCCAAAATAATGATAAAATTCTTCACTTAAAAAAGATGCATTTAATAATAATTTATTTTGTAATGCACATCTTATATCAATTTCTGTTCCTTCAACAGATATACCTTTATAAGGTGTATATACAAGCTGAATATTGTATTTTTTTAAATCTCTTTCTATATTTTCCAGATCTTTATATAAAGTTGTTCTTGAAATGTAATATCTATGAGTTAATTCATTAACAGTTAAGATTTTATGAAAATTCAAAATATCTAAAAATAATTTAACTTGCCTTATATCATCCTCTAAATACTTGTTTGAAGAGAAAAAATAATCATCTGATAATTGTAATTGAGAAATATTTTGACATGTTATTTTATATCCTTTTGATGGCATTGACTCAAAAGTACACCGTAAAGATGGATCTTTAACCATATCTTTAAGAATCTTAATGTCTGATTTTATTGTTCTCATGGATACATTGAGTTTAACCGCAATGTCTTTACATGGAATATAATCACTAGAATTCAATAAAATCTGAAATATTTGTTTTTGTCTAATAGATAATTGTTGAATATCCATACTTATATTCACCCCAATGTTAAAAGAAACTTGATATAAAATTATTATAAATCAAAAAATAAACAATGTAAAATAAGTCAATATAAGATTAAAAAATAACCGTATAGACGGTTATTTTACATAAAATCAAAAACTGCTTTATCTCCTGTATGCAAATAAATACGATATTTCTCTATAATCTCTTCTAATTCTTTATATGTATCAACCTTAGAAAGAAGATTTTTAATAGCACTTGCTGACTTTAAACCTTTTATATACCATGGAGCGTGTCCTCGCATTTGTCTCATAGCATTTTTTTCGCCCTCAACACTCATTAATCTTTTAGCATGTGATAAGCATTGATTGAGTTTTTCATCCATTGTTGGTTCTTCTAATAAAACTCCATTTTCAACATAAGCAACCATCTGTTGAATAACCCATGGATTCCCAAGTGCTGCTCTTCCAACCATCACAGCATCACAACCTGTTTCTTCCAACATACGTTTTGCATCTTGAGCCGTTTTGACATCTCCATTACCAATAACGGGAATAGAGACAGCTTCTTTCACCTGTCTGATATAGTCCCAGTTGGCATGACCTTCGTACATTTGTGAACGTGTTCTTCCATGTACAGCAATAGCACTCGCTCCTGCTTTTTCAATCAATTTTGCAATTTCTACACAGTTAATAGAATCAAAGTCATAACCAATACGTATCTTAACAGTCACTGGCTTGCTGACAGCTTCCACCACATTTTTAACAATATCATAAACCAAATCAGGATACTGCAACAAATAACTTCCTGCATGAGCTTTTAAAACTTTCTGAACAGGACATCCCATATTAATATCAATAATATCACAGTTTGAATGTTCGTCTACAAACTTGGCTGCTTTGACCATGGAATCTACATCCCCACCAAATATCTGTATACTGACTGGATGTTCATCTTCATCAATCGTCAACATTTCGATCGTTTTTTGATTACCATAACACAAGGCTTTATCACTAACCATTTCACTAACGACTAACCCAGCTCCAAATTCTTTAATAATCTTTCTAAACGCAACATTTGTGATACCAGCCATAGGCGCCATAATAATTCTATTTTTAATTTCTATATTTCCAATTTTCATTTTTTTCACCATAACACAATATAACATACTTTCTTGAAAATACAAAGACAAATACTTGATATAGTATAAAACATAGGAGGCGATAAAGAATAAATTTTCCATTGGCAATGTAATATTTTCCCTCTCCCATTCAAAATACATTGTTTAGTAATAAACAAATGCGATTCTCATCAAAAGAATCGTATTTTTTTGTTATAATGATGATTGAGGTGATCATGATGGAAAAACACATAAAAGTGGGTGTAGGTGTTATGATTATTCATGATAATCAAATACTCATGGGACATAGAAATGCTCATTATGAAGATACAGGTGGTATCTATCAACCTGATTGCTGGTGTCTACCAGGTGGCAAACAGGAATTTGATGAAACAATATATGAATGTGCAAAAAGAGAAGTCAAAGAAGAAACAAATCTTCATATTGATGATTTACATATTGTTAATGTTGTTGATGATTTCCAAAAAGACAAACATTTTGTAACGATTCATGTTATGGCCAAAAAATATGATGGTAAGCTCCAAGTTATGGAACCTGATAAACAAGATGAATGGCGCTGGTTTTCATTAAATGAGTTACCTAAAAATATTTATTTACCCTCACTCAAATTTATTGAATTTTATTTGAATAAAAATAAAAGATCTGTCAACCATATAAACAGATAACTTACACTTTCCCCTCTATTTTTCCTCCCCAATATAAAATAGATGTAAGTTATCAAAGTTATATTCCTAATATTGGTAAACCCCAAAAAGAGAAGGCACCTTCCCCTTGTGCCTTCTTTTTTTATAAAAATTTATCTTTATCTATATGACTTTTCATTTTATATCATTATTTGAAAAGTGATTACATATTGGCTATTTTTCTGACTGTATTTGCTGTTCTTATCGTTAGTTTTGCACTGATATTTGCACTTGCTGTCTTGGACCACCAATTTGTTTTTTGATAATCTTTACGACTAAAAGACCAAAATATCACTTCTTTATAATTCTCTATCTTTTCTAATTCTTTTTTTGGTTCCCCAATTTCATTATAGACGTCCAAGAATTTTGCTGGTGGTATAATAAAAATAAGATTATCATAAATATCTTTGTTATTATTACCCCACCATTGAGGTGAATTGTGTAAAATATCTAGAAGATCTTGTTTTGATATAACAAAAACAGAAATATCTAAATGAAACTGATTGTGAATCATGAGTTCAATTTGATTTGTCAACTTCTTTATATCATCTTCATGACTAGAAAAAATAACATTTCCACTATTGAGATAAGTCTTAACATCTTCAAATGCTAGTTTTTCAAAGCCTTCTTTTAATGCTGGCATAGAGACTTTATTTTTTCCACTTACATTGATTCCTCTCAGTAAGGCAACATATCTTTTCATATTCTTTATCACCTCCACAAATTCCAATTTGCCTATTCCTTTATGTTTTCCTCTAATTCCAATAAATATCTATCATAATCAGATATAAATTGTTTATCTTGAATAACACGATACTTTTCAAATTCAGTTTCTGCTTTAGATTTTGCAATTTCTGCAGTTATTTTTCCTGCATCTTTAAGAATTTCACGATCATCAGCCATTAAAAATAAATCTAAACGTTTACTCCAATCTTCCATGGTCATTGGAATATGTCTTTCTGCACGATCTTCTGCTAAGTCAAGGTACGCAGATACAATACGCTCTAGTGAACGCATTTCTTGTTCATTTAAATAATTTTTTGCAATACTTACATCGCTTTTTACAATCTTTCCATCTGGAGCAGCAGCCCAAGTTGTAAGACCCATATGTATTTTTTTGGCATCTGCTCTTTCATAAATCAGCTCAGCTGCAGTATGTCCATGCACCGCATAATGCATTTTATTCTGTACCTTTGCAAAAAATTGTTTGGTTGTACTTGCTGTGCGATCATAATCTAGAGAAGTAGCGTATATATCTGTAATCTTTTGATAAAATCTACGTTCCGATAAACGAATTTCACGTATCTGTTCAAGCAATCGATCAAAATATTCTACTGTAAGCACAGATCCTCCACTTTTAAGTCTATCATCATCTATTACCCAACCTTTAATAGTATAATCTTTGACAATACTATTTGCCCATTTTCTAAATTGAACTGCACGTTCATTATTTACCTTAAAGCCAACAGCAATAATCATTTGCAAGTTATAATGTTTTGTATTTCTTTGAACTTCTCGAGTTCCTTCAGTTTGAACTATCCGAAAATTTCGGATAGTTGCTGATTCTTCTAATTCTGAATCCGCAAACACTTTTTTTATATGATCGTTTATCGTACGAACATCAACACCATAAAGAATAGCCATCATCTTCTGTGTCAGCCATATATTCTCATCTTCATAACGCATTTCAATACTATCTTCCTGATTCCCGATAGAAGCAACATAGGTAAGATACTCTGCTGCACTTGAACGAATATTAATTTCATTTTTCTTTTTTTTCAAACTAGATACCTCCCTAAATTCCAATTTTTATTGAATATAATCCAATAATGGTCTTAGATATTCTTTATCAGTCCAATCACATTTTTCTCCTACTGAACTCATGAGTGCTTTCATCCAAGGTTCATAAGTGCTAGGATCTTTTTTTGCTATGGCCTTTTGTAACATTTTGCATAAAGTTCTATCTTTCAATGACATTTTTTCTTCATCCCAGGCACCTCTCGCATAAAATGTTGGTACATTTTTTAAATCTTCTTTAAGATTATGTGCTTTTACTTCATTAAATGCTTTCTTATCAAATGGTGATGCGCCAACACAAAGTATAGCTATTTTTTTATTTTTTAATAAATGATAGTTTTTTCTAAGAAATGATAAACCTGCTATACCAGAAGCATAGATACCACCACATAAAACAATTGTATTATATTTTTCTATATCTTTTATCTTCGCATGTGGTGTTTCTATATAATCAAATTGAGTTTCTTCAATTAACCAATTAACATATTTTTTTGTTGATCCATACTTTGATTGATAAATGATAATACCATTTCCCATATTTTCATCTCACTTTCTCATAACGCATTTTCATGATAAATTATATTTTTACAATACAATTATATCATGAATACATCATACAATCATTTCTTTTCATCCTCTGACAAATCAATCATTATCTTAAAAGTTTTTATATACATAAAACACTCTATGATTTCACAACAAAAAAAGAATATCCTACTGGATATCCTCTAATAATGATTTTAATTCATCTTCACTAAAAGTATACTTTGAATTACAGAACTGACATGTCATTTCACAACCATGATCTTCATCAATCATCGCTTGAATTTCATCTTTTCCTACTGTCATTAATGCATTTCTCATTTTATCTTTTGAACAGTCACATTCAAAAGATAAATCTTGCGTATCTAATATTTCAACATCTTCAAAAATCATTTTTAATATTTCTTCAGGTGTATGACCTTCATTTAATAAAGCAGAAACCGCTGGGAAATTTCTCATTTTATCTTCAATATAAGAAATATCTTCATCACTGGCTTCAGGTAAAAGTTGGATAATAAATCCACCGCTAGATAAGATTTCATTTGTTGTATCAACAAGAACACCTAATGAAACGACAGATGGCACCTGTTCTGATACCATAAAATAATAAGAAAAATCTTCACCAATTTCACCAGTTTGGATAGGTACAGTCCCAACAAATGGTTCTTTTAATCCCATATCCTTAATCACTTGTAAAGTTCCCTGATTTCCTACAGCTAAACCAACACCGAGTTTACCTGTATCTTCATAAGTATAATGAACATGTGGATTTCCAACAAAAGCTTTAATTTTCCCATCACTATGTGTACATGCCATCAATGTGCCAATAGATCCACCACCGTTCATTGTGACAGTCATTTTCTCATGATTTTTATTCATCGCTCCAAGCATCAAAGTGGCTGACATCAAACGTCCTAAAGCTGCTGAAGCTGTTGGCCATAAGTCATGCTTTTGTCTTGCTGTTTCTAATAAATGCTGTGTTGTACATGCGAATACACGACAGTTTTTTGATTGTACTAAACCTCTCACTAAATAATCTTTCATCTTTTAACCTCCTAGCGCAAAGTAACCAATTAACGGAATAACCATGGACGCAATAATAATAAGAACCAATAATTTACTCATTGTACTTCTTTTCATTGTAATCTCCTCTTACAAAAATAAGCACATACGTGCTTATTTCATTTCATCTAATAAATCATCATCTAAATTCACTGTGCTTTTCTTTTCTTCTACTGGTGGGTTTTGATCATGATGATCATCGTCATCCACACCATTATCCATTTCTAACATATGTCCAGTGTTATATAATGATTCAATTTGTTCATTATTTAATGTTTCATGCTCTAATAAAGCATTCGCAATAATAATTAACTTATCTTTTTGTTCATTGATAATCTGACGACATTGTTCATAACAAGTATCAATAATCTTACGAACTTGCTGATCAATTTCATAAGCAATTTGACCAGAATGTGTATTGCTTGTAGATGAATAATCTCTACCTAAGAATACTGCATCATGACCAGAATCATATTTAATTGGTCCTAAATCAGACATACCTAATTCAGTAACCATTAATCTGGCAATACGAGTCGCCTGTTCAATATCATTATGCGCACCAGAAGAGACATCACCAAAGAAGATTTCTTCAGCCACACGTCCACCCATAAATCCAGTAATGCTTGCCATTAACTGTGATTTTGTTTGGAAATATGTTTCTTCTTTTGGTGTCATTAAGTTATATCCACCAGCTTGACCTCTAGGAATAATTGTGACTTTTTGAACTTTATTGGCATCCTCTAAAGTTAAACCAATAATTGCATGTCCTGCTTCATGATAAGCAACCAATTTTCTTTCTTTTTCTGTATACTTACGTGATTTTTTCGCTGGTCCACCAATAACACGGTCAATCGCTTCATCAACATCATCTAAAGTAATACGTTTATGTCCTAAACGAACTGCTAATAAAGCCGCTTCATTTAATACGTTAGCTAACTCTGCACCTGAGAAACCAGGAGTACGTTGTGCAATGTTATCAAAATTCACATCATCTGTAAATTTCTTATTACGTGCATGCACACGTAAGATTTCAGCTCTCGCTTTTTTATCTGGGTTTGCAACTTGAATTTGTCTATCAAAACGTCCTGGACGAAGTAATGCAGGGTCTAAGACATCAGCACGGTTTGTTGCTGCTAAAATGATAATACCTTCATTACCACTAAATCCATCCATTTCAACTAACAACTGGTTCAATGTCTGTTCACGTTCATCATGTCCACCACCGACACCAGTTCCTCTTTGACGTCCCACAGCATCAATTTCATCAATGAAGATGATACATGGTGCATTTTGTTTTGCTTTTTTAAACATATCACGCACACGTCCAGCACCAACACCAACGAACATTTCTACGAATTCAGAACCTGAAATAGAATAGAAAGGTACATTGGCTTCACCAGCCACTGCTCTTGCAAGTAATGTTTTACCTGTACCTGGAGGCCCTACAAGTAATACACCTCTAGGAATTTTAGCCCCCATGTTGGCAAATTTCTTTGGATTTTTCAAGAAATCTACTAATTCTTTTAATTCTTCTTTTTCTTCATCTGCTCCAGCAACATCTGTAAATCTTGTTTTGCTGTCTTTCTCTAATTTCGCACGTGAGTTTCCAAAATCGAAAGCTTTGGCATTGGCACCCCCGCCACCACCAATACTTCTCATTACAAAAAACATCACACCAATCAATAAAATATATGGAAGTAAACCTAATAAAGTATCTACCAACATATTTTCACTTTTTGCATCTAAAACTTCAACTGTAATACCTTTGTCTTCCATTAACTGAATTAAAGAATCTAATTCCTGATCAGTTTGTGGAACATTTGTTTTAAATGTATAATTGACTTCTTGACCTTTTTCAGTCTTTGTATATTGTCCTTCTACACTTGTCACATAAATACCAGGCATCACTGATACTTCAGTTACATTTTCTTTATTGACAATTTCCGTAAACTCAGTATAGTTCACTTCATTTGTACGCCCCATATTTAATAATGGAACTAATGAACTTAATAAAATAATGACAAGAACCCAAGGCAATATGGCTTTTATTAAACTCTTATTCTTATTGTTCATATAATCTCCTTTTCACTACTGATAACATTCTTCTTTTAAAATACCTACATAAGGTAGTTGACGATATTTCTCATTAAAATCCAATCCAAATCCAATCACAAATGCATTAGGAATTTCAAATCCTACATACTTGGCTTCAATTGGATAAGTACGTCCTTCTTTTTTATCTAACATTGTGACAATTTCAACAGAATTTGCACCACGTTCTTCAAGCATTGCTTTGACTGTTGTTAATGTTTTACCGGTATCTAAAATATCTTCTACAAGTAAGATATCTTTACCTTTGACATCCTGATCCAAATCTTTCTTGATTGTAATTGTTCGTGATTCAACACCTTCATAACTGCTGACATCCATATAATCAAATGTCACATCTAATTCTATATATTTAGATAATTCCGCTAAAAAAGGAACAGATCCTTTTAATAAACCAACCAGAATCACTTCTTTATCATTATAATCATTTGTAATTTGTTTTGCTAATTCTTTACACTTCTCAACAATTTCTTCTTGAGTATATAAAATCTCTTTAACATCTTTATGCATACTTCTCACTCCTTATAATAAGCCTTTTTATTTTATCACAAATACATTTGGTTTTGTAGTCAAATAATCAATGTTTTTTGCAATATGCGGAACTAAAACAATAGTTCCATCCTTATTCACGACAACAGGCCATGTTTTTCTTTTCAAAGCAGGAATTTTTGCATTTATAAATAGACGTGAGAGTTTTTTTGTTCCAGAAGATGTCATAATGCTATCGCCTTCTTTCATTGTACGGATAGTAATTGGATAATCTTCAGGGGCAAGAAAGACCCCTTCATTGATATGACCACTATCTAATAAATGGAAATACTCACAACCAAAAGGCATATATTCTCTAAATTCAAAATGATAGCCCTTGGTTTTATCTTTATCAATGATGTAGATATTATCGTATTCTTTTATGAACAGATAATTAACTGGTAAATTCATTTGAATATTTGGTTTCACACTATCAATCTGATGCTTGATTTCCTGAATAAGTGAATAAGAAATTAACTGTGTTGGCATCACATCACGTAAAATTAAATAAAGGAAGATTTCTCTTAACTCTTTAGGAATATAATAATAGTAAATAATGCCATCTGTTTTATATTGTTGGTAATAGGTTTGAACTTTAAACTCTAATTCTTTGATTCTTTGATTATGTGCTTCAGCCTTTTTTAAAAGTTCTTCTTTTTGTTGTAATGTATAATGATTCAAAACAGTATTACGAACTTTATCTCTTTCAAAATCCGTTTCAAAATTTGTATAATCATCATGATAAGGAATATGCCCATCTTGACATCTTTTAATGATTTCTTCTTTATATAGACACATTAAAGGTCTAATAATGCGCATATTTTGAACATGTGTTTCCTGTTTAATTCCTAAATAGTGAACCGTATTATGATGGGATAACTGCATATAAATAGTTTCCAGATGATCATCTAAATGATGACCTAAAATCACACCATCAACATGATAAAGATCATAGATTTCTTTATAAAAATTATATCTTAACGTTCTTGCCTGATTTTGAAAATTACCCTGATGATAATCTTGAGGATGAAACTCTTTATAATAGAAAGGAATTCCATACATTGCACAATAATCACTGACCAACTCATAATCCATATAACTATCATGACGATAATTATAATTCACATGAGCCACCAGTAAATGATACCCTTCCTTTCTTAAAGTATCTAAAAGATACATTGAATCGCATCCACCAGACACACCAATCACGTAATATTTTGAACGATCTAATAACTCTAAATTCATGCTATCACTCCATGAGGACATTATATCAAAGAAATGATAATTCCAAAACAAAAATCCCAATATTTTGGGATTATTGCTTACATATTTTTAAAACCATGATGGTCATATCATCATTCCTTTGTTCATCATTTGCCAATGTCATAAATAAATGAGCAATATCTTTAGGATGATCATCACCAATCAAATATTCATTATCCTTTAAAAATTCTCTAAAATGCCCTGAAAAACCATCACTTACCATAAAAATCATATCATTTTCTTTCAAAGTTTGTTTTTGAATCATTGTTTCAAGTGGTGAAACAATACCCATCGGTAACGTTTTAGATTCTACTTCTATGATTTCATGATCACGTAAAATATAGGTAGGACAAGCTCCATATTTCATAAATGTTGTCAATCCATTGACCAGATTGATTTCTATCATATCAACCGTAGTAAACATATCATTACGATTTTTAATCTTTAATAAAGCATTCACTGATTGAATGGTATCATTTAAAGAGATGCCATTTGTAATTAACTGTTTCATGACATCTAATGTCAAGCTTGAATCATCACTTGCTTTTTGTCCCTGTCCCATACCATCACTTATCGCAAAATAGTCATTTTCATTCATAGAAAAAATTGTATAACTATCCCCACAGGCAATACTTTCTTTAGCACATTGTGAGACTCCATATTGAACAAAATAACGGGTATGATGTTTTAAAACAAGATATGTATAACCTAACTGATGCATGGGTGTTTTGATGACTTCTATATCCAATGTTTCATTAAGATAAGCTTCAAGAATCGGTATAAATTCATTTTCAATTTCTTCTCTAGTCATATCATATAACCCTATTTCTAAATAATAGACTGATTGTGATTCATAGTATTTTTTAAGATGTGCCAATTGAAAATGATAACCTTCCATATGTTCATAAATATGCTTTTCTTCAATATGTCCAATTTCCAGTTGATGAGAAAACTGATGAAAAACATGATTTAATAATGAAAATTGATGATAGAGATCATTTTTCATCACTTTATATTCTTCCTGAACTCGTCTGATTTTCCGATAATCTTTACGATACTGCTGTACTAAAGCTAGATATTTTTCTGGATTTAAACAATATTGATGAATAAAATCTTCATCAGCTTCACTATAACTTTCTTTTAATCCTTTATTCATTAATTTGACTAAACGGTGTGGTCCATATTTTTTATGAAAGCAAGTGGTTTGACTTGAACAATTCTGACACATATCTTCATAAATATAACCCACATATTCTAAAGAACGATTAGGTGCAGGTGCTTTCGTAAACAAAGCCGTCATCTGTTCAAATAAATGACAGAAAGAATCAACCTGTTTTGATAATTGTTGTTTAAAAGTCATTTCCTGGTAACTTGAAGATAAGACAGGTTTATGTAAACGCATCGGTAAAATGAAAAAAATCAAGCCACTGGCAACGACAATAAATCCATGATATGTATATTGAAAATCTAAAAAGAATGGCAAAATAAGATGAGATACAAAATATAGAGAGACGATAGTTGATTTTTTATGACAAGGAATCATATAGAAAAAGAAAAGGGGTAGTAAAAAAGATAAAATATCATCTTTATATCCTAGATCCATCAACAGCATCAACATAGCACTATAAAATAATCCTGGCAATAAATCATCTAAACATTCATGATAAATCATAATTAAAATAAAAATACGAATTAATATCATTGTTGACATTTGAGAATATGGCAATAACCCCATTGTACATATAAGAATTACAACTGTTAAAGCTTTCATTCTTTCATGAGTCAAAAGCTCAGCTTCGCCATGCATAAATATCGGTGTTAAAGATGTAAAAATCATTGTATTGATATATGTTAAAATAGTGAGTAATAAAGTTGAAAGTAAATCTATTTGAATATAAGCATAATAGATGCCTCCAATCAATGTTAAAAGATAGGGCACATATCTTGATTTCATGGATTGAAACAGTAAACAGAATTCTAAAATAACAAAAGATATAGCACTTATCACAAAAACATCATAAGGAACATCTAAGAATATAACCCCTATACCAAGCCCTATAGCATAACCTATAATAGACTGATACCCACACATAAAGCACACATAAAAAAAAGGCAATGCAAATAATAATGATGTTGAATAAATATGTACAATAGAAATTAAAAAAGAAATTAATGTTATATAAAAAATAAATTGGTACCTAATCTTTTTCATACGACTAGGACTAAGAATCAGTTCCATTTTTCCCACCTCTTGCCATTATTATAGAGGTTCCTTTTTGCATTATTTGTCATATTTAAAAGACAAGCATTATTTTTTTAAACAGTCATCATTCTATAGATTTTACTTATCCTATTCAAAAGATTATACTAAAACTGAGAGAAATCAAAGGAGGTCATAACTATGTCATATAAACGTGTTCAAACATATTTTCATTAGCTTCATTTAGCAGATCGTATTATTGATTTAAAGGATTCTAGCGCAACTGTTGAATTAGCTGCAAAAGCATGAGGATGTCAACCTCAACAGATTGCTAAAACTTTATCTTTTTTAATAGATGAACAACCTTTGCTGATTGTTATGGCTGGTGATGCCAAAATTGACAATAAAAAATATAAACAATACTTCCATAAAAAAGCAAAAATGATTCCTAATGAACTTGTTGAATCCTATATTGGACATAGTCCTGGTGGTGTATGTCCTTTTGCAGTCAAAGACAATGTACAAATTTATCTTGATATCTCTTTACAAAAGTTAGCATACGTCTACCCTGCAGCTGGCAATGATCATAGTGCGATTCGTTTATCTTGTCATGAATTAGAAGAATGTTGCCATCCTCAAGACTGGATAGATGTTTGTAAATAAGAAAAGTTCCCATAAAGGGAACTAATATTTAAAATAGAAGAGAACACCCTGTGGTGTATTTTCAACACCATATTCAAAATGATGCAATTCCAATATAGCTTTACAGATAGCTAACCCCAAACCAGTTCCACCTTCATTTCTGGCTTTATCAACTTTATGAAAAGAGAGCCAGATTTTTTGTATGTCTTCTTCTGGGATATGGGCCCCTGTATTTTCTACCGAGAAGCAATGTTCGTCCAAATGAATAATGACTTCTTCGCCTGCTTCTGTATAACGCAAAGCATTACTTATATAATTTGTAATAACCATTCCTATCTTAAAAGGGTCGGCTTGGATAATACTAGAATCTAAATCAGTTTTCAAATGAACTTTCTGTGCTTCAAACAGACAAGCCATTGATTCTAAAGCTTCGTCAACGATATCTAATAAATCTACTTCTTCAAGATCCAATGTCATATTTTGAGATTCTAGTTTTGATAAGTCTAACATAGCTAAAACAAGTTCATTAATGCGTCTTGTTTCATTTTGAATGATTTGTATGTATTCATTACGTTTCTTTTCATCCTGTTCCAGTTCAACCATTTCACTAAAACCATTAATAATGCCTAGTGGTGTTTTAATTTCATGTGTAAAATTAGAAACGAACTCTTTTCTGACAACCTCTAGTTGTTGAACACGTTCAATTTCCTGATGCAAATCATTGATTGTTTTTTCTAATTCCTTACTCATCTTATCAACACTTCTAGCCAAATCACCAAGTTCATCATGGCGTGAAGTATCAATAGGATATTCAAACTGCTTACGAGAAATGCGCCAGGCAGCTAATTCTAATTGTTTGATTGGACGGACAATCATATAAGCTACAATAAAGCACATAATAATAATCAAAACAATAGCTAAAATATATGTTGATGAATTATCATACATAAATTGTTGTAAACTTTTCATACGTAGATTTTCATATTCCTGCGTTATAAAAATATAACCTACTGTTGCTGCATCTACAGTGACTTCTTCTTGCGTTTGATTAGGTGTGATCCAATCTTCTAATCGCATCATAATGGTAGAATAATATTTACCATTATATTCATAAGGATTAATCAAATAGTATTGTGTATAATCATAAATTGATGAATTAAATTCTTTTCCTGAATCCTTAAATTGTTCAAAGTTTTTTTGAATTTGCTGTTTTAATCCATTAAAAGCATCATGATAATCAGTTAACATTGCTTTTTGTGTTAAGTTAGAAGAATATGATAAACCATCTGCTGAATATGGAAACAATAGCTCCATCTTGGCACTCATATAAGAACTGGCAACACCTTCTATATGTGTTATTTCACCTTCAACCTGATGCTCAATAACTGTCTGATTGTTGACTTTTATTTCTTTAAAATCCAAATCTCTCATTTCACCATTAAATTCATTATATTGGCCTATATGAACATCAATAGATATATCTAATTGTGAATTTTGATGTTGTATAATGACCTTCTCCAATTTTTCCAAATCTTTTTGACTCAATGAAGAAAAATCAATACCAACAGAATAATTCGTATCATCTTTTTCAACAATCAAAGATAATGATGGTCCTTCAACCCCATCTCTAGACATATCTAAAATCTTTCCATCAGCATCAACCAAACATTTGACTTTCGTTAAATCCCCAGAAAGCGCATGATGATATAATCTTAAAAATTGTTGGGAAGATAAATCAACTGGATTCACTGCAATTCTTTCAACATAATTTTTGGCAAACTTATCTAAGTTACGAATCGTTATTTCAGCATCAGTTTCTAATGTGTTTTTAATATAGCGCTCAATCCCTAAACGAATTTCATTACCTAATACTGCTAAAAAAGCTAATAAAATAATACAGGCTATTTTGATAACTAAACTAAAGTTTAATTTCCTCATAGATTACCCCTTAGAATCAAACATATAGCCAATTTTGACTACCGTTTGAATATAGACTGAAGCTGCTTTTAATTTTTTTCTTAATTTTTTGACATAAGTATCAACAATACGCTGATCACCATAATAATCATAACCCCAGATACGATCTAAAAGCTGATCTCTAGACAAAATTTTACGTTTATTATCAATAAAATACATCAACATCTGATATTCTTTATGTGATAAAGATACTTTTTCTCCATCAATATAAACTTCATGCGTATCATCATTAATACGGATGATTCCTTCTTCAATAATCATCCCCTGCTCATCTTTTTTAAAGCGTTTTAATAAAGCATTACATTTTGCATATAATAATGAAGGTGTAAATGGCTTAGATATAAAATCATCAGCACCAAGATCATATCCTTTTAATTTATTATCATCATCACTTAAAGCACTAATAAATAAAATAGGAATATCATTCTTTTGACGAATCTGTTTACAAACTTCATACCCATCAATACCAGGCATCATAATATCTAATAAAACAAGATCAAAGCTATCATCTAATAATGATAAACCTTCATATCCATCACTGGCTTCAATAACTTCTTCTCCCTGTTTTTGAAAATACTCTACAATGAACTGACGTATTAGTTTTTCATCTTCAACCAATAAGACTTTCATATAAACACCTCCTATTTTTCTTTATTATAATATAAATTTATGGAAAAAATATGAAAAATAAAAAAAATGAGGATATTTAGTCCTCATTCAATCATTTGAAGCTACATATATATGTTACTCATTTAACTAGGCATCCATATTGCTGTTGACATAGAGCTATAAATATTTGACATACCCTTCATCATGATAGAAGAAAGATTCTTCAAACTTTTGAAAATCAAGTTTTTTTAACAAATGTTTTGAACGCTGATTATCCTTATAAACATAACAAATCACTCTTTGAAAATGATACTGTTCTTTCATAAACACACAAAAAGCTTCCACAATTTCACTTCCATAACCTTGAGACCAATAAACACTATCTATTGTATATCCCAAAACAAAAACCTTTTCATTAGCCACATCTACAAATAAATCACCAATCATCTGATCATTTTCTTTTAAAATAATAGCTAAATGATAATTTGTTTTTGGTAAATTCAAATCTGTTAACTTTAAACATTGCTGAATACGTTTTGTTGCATCTTTTACTGAATACTTTTTCCATGATTGATAATAAGCGACTTCCTTTTTTTGACGATACTCACTCATACGCATAGCATCTGTAACTTCTAAACGTCTTAAGTATAATCTTGATGTTTCTAAAATCTTTTCCATAATGTTAACTCAAATGATAATAAATAAACAACATGCGATCTTTTCCATTAATATCCTTGATAATTTCATAAGGAATACCTGGAAAATACTGTTCTACTGCCTGTGACATGAGTTCTCTTTGATCAAATCCCATTTCAAAAGCAAGTAAAGCACGGTCTTTTAAAACATGACGAACATCTTTAAAGATCTTTCGATAAAAATACAAACCATCATTTCCACCAAATAAAGCCACATGGGGTTCATTATCTTTCACAACACTTTCAATTTCCTGATCTTGTGGAATATAAGGTGGATTGGATACAAATATATCAAACTTCTGTTGACGGTCTATCAATGGCTCTAACATATCCCCTTGATAAAAAGTCACTTGAGCATCTAATTCACTGGCATTCGCTTTAGCGACCTCTAATGCTTCTTCACTGATATCTGTTGCGACGACATTTAATTTTGGTTCTTCTAATGCCAAAGTAATCGCAATCGCTCCTGAACCCGTTCCTACATCACATAAATCAATAGATGAATAATCATCAAAATAATCATCAATTTTATAAAGAATATTTTCTACCAATTCTTCTGTTTCATAACGTGGTATCAACACATTTTCATTGACTATAAAATCTCTAGAGAAAAAGTTTTCTTTTCCATTAATATATTGAATAGGTTCCCCATTCATATATCTTTGCATACCATCCTGAAACTGTTTTAATAATTCTTCATCAACTTCTTCATCCATCATCAGATACAATTGATGAGGCTCTTTATGAGCCAAATGATAAAACAGAACTTTCGCAACATTACAGTCTTTATCTTTTTCATCAAGCATGGCTTCACTTTGACGAATCAGTTCTCTTAAAATCATTGTTCTTCTCCTAGAAGTTTCAATCTTTGATCTTCATTCATCAAAGCTTCAATAATATCATCCAGTTTCCCTTCCATAATACGGTCTAACTGCTGAATTGTTAATCCAATACGGTGATCAGTGACACGATTTTGTGGATAGTTATATGTTCTGATCTTTTCGCTACGATCTCCAGTTCCAATCTTACTACGACGTTCACTGCCAATTGCTTCTTCCTGTTCACGTAATTTCATTTCATATAATTTTGTACGCATTGCACGCATTGCTTTATCTCTGTTGTCATGCTGACTACGTCCATCCTGAGAAGTTGTCACAACACCAGTAGGAATATGCGTAATACGAACTGCTGAATCTGTTTTATTGATATGCTGTCCTCCTGCACCTGATGCACGATATGTGTCAATTCTTAAATCAGATGGATTTAATTCAAAATCAACTTCTTCTGCTTCAGGCATCACAAGCACAGTCGCTGTAGAAGTATGCACACGTCCCTGTGTTTCTGTCTTTGGTACACGTTGTACACGATGTGAACCAGATTCAAACTTCAATTTTGAATAAACACCTTCCCCTTTAATCATAAAGGAAATCAATGAATAGCCCCCAGCTTCACTATCCTGAGCTTCCAAAACTTCAATCTTCCATCCCTGTGATTCTGCATATTTGACATACATTCTATATAAGTCACCTGCAAAGATATTCCCTTCATCTCCACCAGCAGCTCCACGAATTTCAACAATAACATTTTTATTATCATTTGGATCTTTAGGAATTAATTCTAAATGAAGTTTTTCTTCTAATTGAGGTTTCTTTTCTTCTAATTCACTTAATTCCAGTTCAGCCATTTCCTTAATTTCTGGATCACTTTCTTTAAGTAATTCTTTGGCTTCTTCAATTCCATCTAAAACCTTTTTATATTCTTGATATAACTGATAAGCATTTTCCAGACTTGCCTGTTCCTTAGAGGCTTCTGTCATCTTTTGAACATCATTTGCAATGCTTGGATCCATTAATATTTCATTTAATTCTTCATATCTTCTTGCGATTGTTTCCAATCTTTCCATCATATTATTCATACTCTAACCTCCAAACCGTTACCATTATAATATAAACATTTAAAATAAGCAAAATAATCTTGTCATAATCTTTGTTTTTTCATTGACACAGATAGATCATTTTTTTATACTCAATATAAAGTGGAGGAATAAAAAATGTTAAAAGCGGTTATTTTTGATATGGATGGATTAATGATTGATACAGAAAATGTCACTTATCAATGTTATAAAGATGTTTTAAAAACGATGAACTTAGAAATGACAAAAGCGTTTTATACAACTTTATTAGGGCGTACTATGGAAGCCACAAGACGTGCAATGTTTGATCAATATGGCGAAGATTTTCCTATTGAAGAAGTTGCGAAAAAAGTACATCAGTTAATGGATGAACAATTTGCAAGAGAAGGTGTTCCATTAAAAGATGGTCTTGTGAAATTGTTGACTTATTTAAAGGAACATCATTATAAAACAATGATTGCTACTTCAAGTCGTCGTGAAAGAGTCAATGCTTTATTAACTGATAATGGCATTCTCAATTATTTTGATGATGTGATCTGTGGTGATGAGGTCGAACATGGAAAACCTGCTCCCGATGTTTTCTTGAACGCTTGTCAAAAGTTAAATGTTCAGCCAAGTGAAGCACTTGTCTTAGAAGATAGTGAAGCAGGTATACAAGCAGCCCATAACGCTCATATATCTGTGATTTGTATTCCAGATATGAAATACCCTGATGAAGATTATGCTAACAAAACAACTTGTATTCTTGATTCACTTCATCAAGTTATTGATTATATTGACAATTTATAAACATAAAAGATTATCAGCCTCAAAAACTGATAATCTTTTTTCATTGATTATTTTTTCTATTCTTTCGATTCTTTCTTTGACGATAAGCTCGAATAGCCTTATTTCTCGTCGGTATCCCAACCCCTAAAAGCAACACAACCATAAGTATTGTGAAATCCATTGATGATTCTCCTAAAATTCTTTTTTATTCATAATAGATAGACTGACTTTTAAAGAAACCAACATAATTAAAAATCCAATCATCAAAAGAATCACCATAAACATCACAGGACCTAAAGCATCAATAGCTAAAATCAATGGAAGAACATCAATATGAAAGATTTCCACTATTTTCATCACCACAAATCCAATCACAACAAGGACACCTACACAAGCAATGAGAGCATATCTTCCTTTTTCTCCACCAAAACGCAGATGAACAGGTATCATCAATGATTCTATGACAAGAAACATCGGTAAAATCACAAAAGCTCCAATCAACATATCTGAAGTCACAGGCTTCCCCTGAACAATAAGCATCAAGCTACATATCATCACTGATACTATCCAGCCTCCTGTTCCTAAAATCAATCCATAAACATACTTTTCTAAAACATAAGTTTTTCTAGAAAAAGGAAGTGTTAATAAGAATGGATAACCATTATCAAATTCATCATAAGAAATCGTACTGACGGTAAATAATGATAAAATCAATGTTATAAAACCAATCATAAAAGTTGGATCTTGCGAACTGATTGATATCAAACATGCCACAACAATAATAATGATAAAGAAATTCTTTTGCATCAACATCAATTTAAAATCTTTAATCAATAAACCTTTCATGATTTTTCACCTCTAATCATCATTGTCATCACATCATCAATATGACTATTTTCTAATACAATATTAGGATAATTTTCTCTATAATATTGTTTTTGATGAGTCAAACAGCTATAACCATAACTTTCTTTTTTGTATTTTAAGATATACGCCTTATCCAACTGTTCAAATTGTTGATTATCTACCTTTAATAAAGCATATTCACTTAATAAGACGTCCGTATCTTCATGCATGATCACTTGACCATTATGAATCATATAGATATCATCACAGAGTGTTTCTAAATCACTGGAAATATGAGAACTAATTAAAATAGCTCTTTGATCATCTTCTGCCATATAATCTCTCATCATATCAAGCAATTCATCTCTCGCAATCACATCTAGCCCCGCTGTTGGTTCATCCAAAATCAACAGTTGAGCCTGATGACTCATCGCAACGATAATTTTCAATTTTGCTTTCATCCCTGTAGAAAATTCTTTGATTTTCTTATTTTTAGGCAATTCAAACTGATTCACCATACGTAAGAAGAATGATTTATCAAATCGTTTATATAAATTCTCTAATATAGGAATAATATCTGATATTGTTAAATATCCACTAAAACCTGAATCCGATAAAACAACACCTAATAACTGTTTATCCTCTTCATTCAAAGCAGATTGACCAAATATTTCAATTGATCCACCATCACATTGAATTAATCCCAAGATAGCTTTAAATGTTGTACTCTTTCCAGCTCCATTTTGTCCTATCAAGCCAGTGACATAACCTGGTTTGACTTCTAAAGAACAGTCTAATGAAAATGAAGCATAATTCTTTTTTAAATGTTTTACCTTTAACATAATTAACCCTCCAGAATCATCTCAAATAAACTCTTTAATTCTTCATCACTGATTCCACATCTTCTACCTTTTTGAATGGCCATTTCCAAATCGGCTTCGATTTCCTTTTTTTGTTCTTCTAATAACAATTCACGATTATTCGCACTCACATATGTTCCTTTTCCATGAACTGTCACTACAAACCCATCTTCTTCCAAGTTATCGTACGCTTTCTTGACAGTCAGGGCACTTATTTTCAACTCTTTTGAGAGAGTACGAACAGATGGTAACTGATCATTTTCTTTAAGTTCTCCTTTTCTTATCATTGTTTTGATTTGATCAACAACTTGTTCATATATAGGTGTCATTAAAGAATGATTAATAATAATTTTCATTTTCTCCCTCCTGTTCATAAACAGTATATAACAGTATGAAACTGTTGTCAACTGTTATATACTGTTATATACAAAAAAAGAACTATCTTATGTTCTATAAATTCTTTGTATAGTTATAATGCAACATCTCATAATCATTTTGTTCATAAAAGTGATGCGCCTGTTTTCTATAAGTCGATGTTGATAATTCAATCTGTTCTAAACGCAATTCATTGGCCTTAGCTTCGATAGCCTGTAATAACTGTCTGCCAATTCTCTGACCTCGATTTTCTGGTAAAACAACCAGTTCAACAATTTCTCCTGTATCTTGATTATGATGTAAATAACGATGAATCTGAAAGCTTAAAAACCCTAATATTTTGTCTTGTCGATAAACCAGATATATCACATCATTACTATTGATTCCCTGGTGATAAGTTTGTTTAAAATGATCATAATCTAATTTTTGATTTTCTAATATACACATTAAGTCATAAATCTCATCACAATCTTCTAATCTTGCTTTTTCAATCATATAAACCCTCTTTTCTCTATATTTTATTATATCATAGGTATTGAACAGCTTTCGACAATATTATACAATCATTATGGTGATTTCATGAAAAAAATAAAATTATTTGTTTGTTTGGTCCTTTTGCTTGTTGGATGTCAACCGCAACCACAAACACAACCTCAAAAAGAAGAAACAAAAAACACAGTAAGCTGTCATTTTATTGGTGATTTATTATATGAAAAGCCTTATTATGACTGGATCGAAGATGATAGCCAAGATAAAGGCTATTATGATTTGGTAAGACCTTATCTACAAAATGATGATTTATCCATTGCTAATCTGGAAACACCTATTGGTGGTAAAGAACTGAACATTTCTGGGACAGGCTATTCTTTTAATGCTTCTTATGAAATTGGTGAACAGGTAGCATCGCTTGATTTAGAAGTCGTTTCAACTGCTAATAACCACGCTAATGATCGAGGAAATCAGGGCATTGATAATACCCTTGATTTCTTAAAAGAAAAAGATATTTTAGCTGTGGGAACTTACTATAATCAAGATGATAGAGATCAAGGAAAATATATGACTATTCATGGAATAAAGTTTGGTTTTGTATCTTATACATATGCAACAAATCAAATTGTCAGTGATGAAAATCAAGCCAAAGTTGCTTTATTTAATCGTCCTAGTGACCGAAAAATGACACAGGCATATAAAGATTTATTAACGAAAGAAGTGACTCAAACTAGAGAAAACTGTGATGTCTTGATTGCAATGATGCATTGGGGAAATGAATTTACATATGATATTTCAACTCAACAAGAAGAAGTATCTCAATTGCTTAGTGATTTAGGTGTTGATATTATTATTGGTAATCATTCTCATTGTTCACAGCCTATGGAATGGATCAATAATAATCGCACTTTATGTATGTATTCTCTAGGAAATTTTGTAAGTGCAGACCCTATTGTCGATCGTACTCACCAGGAATTTAAAAATGCATATAATGTTTCAATGATGGTTTCACTTGACATTGTAGAAGAAAATAATCAAATTTCTATTCAAAACATTGACTATATCCCTGTTATCAATTACTATGATGAACATTTACAAAACTTTAAACTTATTCCTTATGATCAATATACAACTCAATATGAAACATCACATTATCATTATCAAAATGGTTTGACAAAAAAATGGATTGAAGAAACTTATCAACAACTCATTCCTCAATCCTTATCAGATCACGTATTGCAAAAGACTGCCTAAGCAGTCTTTTTAATCTAAATCTTCACCATTTGTTTCAATAACTTTTTTATACCAATAGAAAGATTCTTTCTTACGACGAGAGAAATCTCCAGTTCCATCATCGTATCTTTCAACAAAGATAAATCCATATCGTTTAGCCATTTCACCAGTAGAAGCAGAAACCAAATCAATGCATCCCCAAGGTGTATAACCTCTTAAATCAACACCATCTAAAACAGCTTCATGCATTTGTTGGATATGACTTCTTAAATAATCTATACGATAATCATCACAAACTTTTCCATCTTCGTCAATCTTATCATAAGCACCTAAACCATTTTCTACGACAAAGATTGGTTTTTGATAACGATCCCAGATTTCATTTAATGAATAACGAAGTCCAATTGGATCAATTTGCCATCCCCAGTCACTTGCTTTTAAGTATGGGTTTGGAACCCCACCTAAAATATTACCTTTACCAGTTCCTTTTGATTCGTCAGCAGTTTGACAATTTGACATATAATATGAACATGTATAGAAATCAACAGGTCCTGCCGCTAAAATATCATCATCACCCGGTTCCATATGTACAGTAATATTGTTATCTTTGAAATATCTCTTGATATAGTTAGGATATTTTCCACGACATTGAACATCACTACAGAACCAGTTCATTAAATGTCCTTTTTGTTGGTTCACGATTTCATCTTCTGGATGACAAGTTAAAGCATAACTTGTTGCCATAATTTGCATACATCCTACTTGATAGTTTGGATCAATTTCATGAGCCATTTGTACAGCTAAAGCACTGGCAACAAATTGATGATGTAATCCTTGAAAACGATTGTTTGGATTATCGACCTGATCCATAAAATCCATTGTTTTAATTTCATTTAAAATCCCTTGAGATAAAAATCCACCCATTGGTGTTGTCGCACTATTGATTTCATTGAATGTCAACCAGTATCTCACTTTTCCTTTATAACGTGTAAAGATAGCTTTACAGAAATTCAAATAACAGTCAATCATTCTGCGATCAGCCCAACCATTCCATTTCTTTGTTAGATTGAATGGAACTTCATAATGAGAAATAGTCACCATTGGTTCAATACCATATTTTAAGCATTCATCAATTAAGCTTTCATAAAATTTTAATCCTTCTTCATTTGGTTGTTCTTCATCACCATTTGGAAAGATTCTTGTCCATGCAATTGAAAAACGATACATTTTAAATCCCATTTCAGCAAATAATGCAATATCTTCTTTATATCTATGATAATGATCAATTGCATCATGACTAGGATAAAAAGTTCCTTCTTCTAAAACTGGTGTAATTCTTTTACTTGTTGTTGCTGTACCACCTGTACAGATATCTGGGCAAGAAATACCTTTTCCACCTTCTTGCCATCCACCTTCTAATTGATTAGCAGCAGTTGCTCCACCCCAATAAAACCCACTTGGGAAACTCATATCTTTCATTCCTCCTTTTTTATTTATTATAATCAAAAAATCAGATGATTTCTTCTTATTTTCAAACACTGAAATAAATTTTATATAGGCATTGACATCAAAATAAATCTATTCCAAAGCCCCTTTGACTTTCTTTCTTGTTAAGAGTCTATTTTGTCTATTAGCTAAAGCATCTTTTCTTCCTTGAAGCAAAATCTTTCTTCCTGCTTCATTTCTTGTATAAATCAATTGATATTTTCCTATATAAGGCTGCATACACTGCGCAAAAATCATCGCATCTTCTTTACGTTTAGAAAAAATATCAGGAACGACAAAGTATCTATCCATCTTATTTCTTTGATGTTTGTTGTAAAGGATATAGCGTTGATTATCAATTTCATCAAAAAATTCATTCACACATTTTGCAAATAAAGCCTTATCATGAGCAGTTCCTCCACTTAAATAAATAGAGTATAAAACCGCTTGTGATTCTGTTTGTACACGGCAATTTAACATTTCAAATAAATGCATATTTAACATAGCCTGATAAATGCCATCACCAAAAGACTGTAAACGATTCAAAGGATTCATCCATGTAAATACTTTTTTTAATTTCCATAATACACTCACAACACCAATAAAAACACAAGAAAATAAAACATAAATCATAGACCTGCTTTGAATGTGTAAAAGCCTTGCTAGTACACATATCAAAATACCTGTAAGTACAAAACTCAGTATAGTGAATAACACATGTCTAATCGCATCATACAATAAGACACTTGTCATATTTTGATCTTCCATGTCCACTTCTTCAACAACTTCAATTTTATCATATATAGCTAAAGAACGGTCCCATCTTTCTTTTAACTGTTCTCTTTGAGAGGATAATTCCAACATTTTTTGATTGGTTTTTTTAATATGTGAGCGATCTAATGGATACTGAATTGCAGTCAATCTTTCAATACCGTTTTCAATAAAGTCTTTTTCATAATGAAGGCCTAAGAAATGTTCCATCCTTCTTCTCAAGTTTTCAAAATCACTTTCAGTCTGATTGATTTCCTGTCTATGATTGATAATTCCTTTTTGAGGAGGAACACAGACAAGATGCCAGATATGACTCACTTTATCAGGATTTTTATGATAGGTACGAATGGCTCTTCCACGCATTTGATTACTTAACATAAATGAACCAACAAAACTTGCGAGAATTAAAGTATTTACGCAAGGTGAATCCCAACCTTCACCAAGTAATGACTTTGTCCCAATTAAAACCTGAATATCTTCCTGTTCAAATAAATCACTCACTGCTTCTATGATTTCATGATGATTTCCTTTCACATTCACTTTAACATAATCATCAATGGCCTTAAATGGCTGAAATGTCATTTCTATTTGTTGTGAGACAAGTTGTCTTAATTGATTTTTTAAAAAAGCAGGAATGATAATCATAGATCCACATAAGACTGCCAAATGAAATGGTTGATGATGTTGAATACTTTCTCTTCTTAACATTTCAAAGAAAGGAAGAACCCCTAAAGCATGCACACTCATTGTATCATCACCAATAGCTTTTTCATATTCACCTTTGATATAATCCGTTAATATTAATAATTTTAACTCTTTATTCATATGTTTGTATTCATGGCATACAATATCTCGAATACTTTCACATTTTCCAACCGAAGAAATCAGCATCTTTTCAAAAGCAATATCAACTTGCATAATGACTTTCTTTTTATCAATCAATCCATGTGATTTGACATATTTGTAAAGCTCCTGAAAATCTTCCTCATTGATAGTATAAGAATCCCTGTCATCAAAGAAAAATCCCTGCAATAAAATTTCCATCCATTTTATAGACATCTTCTCCAGCTTCTTAGTTCCCAATATTTTTAAATATTCTCTTGGATAAGAGAGTTGTTGACTTTCCAAGTAAATCAATAGAGAAGATAAATACGCTGGATTTTCTAATGCTTTATCTAAATCTTGAATAGATCTTACATATGGATGTGATAAAATAGCCTGTTGGAATTTTTGATGATGCATGAAAAATGAAAAAACATTTTGTACATCATCTTGAAATTCTTTCATCTTGGCTTCTTCTTTAGCTGTTGGATAATTAAAATAAACATAATCCTGATGTGGACACAGACTCCCTTCTTTGACTAATTCAGGTACTGTAATTTCTATGTCAATGTCTCCACACATATCTAAATATCTTGTCCACATGGCTATGGAAGAATCATATGGTGGTGTTGCAGTTAAGGAAATTGTAAAAACAGTAGTGATTTGCTTTTTAAAATCCTCCAACGCTTTCCACCATTCAGTTCTTAAATGATGACATTCATCTAAACATAATGTTTCTATTCCTGCTTCTTTTATAGCTTCAATTAAAGAAAAATCCTGATAATCTACATTTTCTTCATCTTCTTGATCTTTAACCTTTCGCATGGCACTATGAATAGATTGATACGTTGAAACATTAATCAATCGAAGATGTTTTAAATCTTGTGATATATATTCTTCACTCTTCAATCCTGCTTTTAAAAAAGCTTCATTGATTCTTGTCACCCATTGTTGTCGAATAGTAATTGTTGGAACAAGAATTAATGCTGCTTTATTAACGCGTCTGATAATTTCAATACCTAAAGTCGTTTTTCCTGAACCAGGCGCAGCGACAATATGAATTTTATGATCTTTTTTATAAATATCTAATTGATTCAATACTCTTTGTTGATAATCTCTCCAAACACCCTGAAACTCTAATATATCTTGACAGTTCACCATCATCACCTCTTTTTCATTATATAATAAAAGACCGTTAATGACATCATTAACAGCCTTATTCCTTTATTTTCTAATCGCTTGAACAGCAACACAACCTGGTCCACCTTGGGCTATAAAAGCAGGAGAAAGATCATACATTTCAATAACTGTATTTTCAAAAACAGTCTGTAACTGTTTGACAACATCTTGAGCCTGTTTCAAAACCCCTGCATGTGTCACATAAATTTTAAAGTCTTCATTCACACCTAATTCTTGGAAAGCTTTCATAATTTCTTTAACAGCACTTTTAAAAGTCTTTTTCATAGCATATTTTTCTAATCTTTTAGCATCTTTTGTAGTTGTCATAATAGGTATAATCTTCAACATACCACCAAGTGTTGCTGCAAGTGGCGTTAAGCGTCCTCCACGTTTTAAAAAGCCAAAGTCTTGAGGAATTAAAAATGATTTTTCACATGCAATGCTTTTATGTAATTCTTTCATAATATGATGAATATCTAATCCCTGTTCTCTTAAAGCAACAGCTTTTTCTACTAAGTATCTTTGTGGTCCACATAAAGTCATAGAATTAATAACATGAATATTTTCACTATGCTCTACACTTTCCTTTGCACTCACTGTACTTTGATATGTTCCTGATAATCCATCAGCCATATTAATAACCAAAATGTCTTCCTCTGGATATTTTTCAAATAATTCCATTGTTTCACCAATAGAAGGCTGTGATGAACTAGGTACATGTCCTTCTTTGACAATATCTAAAAATTCCTGACTTGTCACATCAACATATTCTTTATAACTTTTTTTATCAGCTATAACATTTAAAGGAAGAACATCAACCCCTATTTTTTCTCCTTCCTTTGGTGATAGTAAAGCTCCCGTATCCGTAATAATCTTCATATCCAATCTCCTCGTATCCATAATCTCTTAATTATAAATTAACAAATATATATAGGAATGTCAATATAAATGTAGTTTTTAAAACCATATTTGATAGAGAAAAAATCAATTTATTTTTTTATTTCATTATTGCATAAATTATTTTAATTATTTATGTATAGGTGTATTATATAAGTAGAAAGAGAACTTTTTTATAAAAATTCTTGACCTTGTAGTTACTCTATAGTGTTTAATAAGGATGAAAGAAGGGAAAACATATGATTACATTCATTAAAAAAATTGTTATTCATCAAAAGAAAGACTATTTACTTTTATTAAGTATCTTAACATTGATAGCTTCTTTTGAATTTTGTTTTATTGCCATGTATGATCATCTTTCACGTTTAGATTTAAAAATTGACTGGATGACATTCAGGGCCATTGCCTTTATTCCATTTTTAACCTTAATGATAGCAGTTGTATTGAGTGTTTTTGTTGCGAAATATTTTATTCAAAATAAAAAACATGAATTTTCAATGTTATTACTTTTTGGAAGAAAACCCAAAGATTTATTTCTTTATCTGATAATTCAATATGGTATCATGTCTTTGATTGCTTTTTTTCTAGGATTCATTTTAGGTATCTTGATTATGAAAGGTATCAATATTTATCTGATCCATATTCATATGAATTATATTTTCCAATATCATTTCTTAAATACATTTTTCTTATATACTTTCTTTTTAATCTTTACTGTGATCTTTATTTTAGCAATAAGTGCTCAACAGTTTACGGAGATTGATACTCATATTATAGAAACAATAAATCATAAGAATATGCAAAAAGTGACACCTTATATGATTTCTATGAGTCGTCATGATCAAAAACGTAAGGTTCCAACCGGTCAGATCATTTCATCCCTATTCACTCTCTATATCTTTTTCTACTCATTATATGCATTAGCGACTGATTCGTTATTTGAAAATAAATTCATTTATTTTGCATTATTTCTAATATCTATTGCTTCCATTATTAATACTTTCATTCCACTTTTATTTGATCTATTTCACTCAACACTTCTTCATCGCCCACTCTTATTCAACAGCATTTCAAGCTTTATTGATTTAACCAATCAGCTTGTTTCTATTGCCAATATTCATTCCATTGTCTTACCTACAATGTTTATCCTTGTATTAATGAGTGGTGATATGAGTTATATAACCCCCTTCATTATCCCGTGTTTTATTATGATGCTAATCATGCTGTTACTATGTTTTATTATCAAGTATTCACTATATATCAAATCCATAATGCATATTTATGCGACGCAATATGCTTTAGGTTATAGTCCAAGTAAACTGTTTCAAATTTCTATATTTAAAAATCTTTTATTTCTTATATTAGTTATCTTTATACCATTTGTTTACATCTATTCTTTAGGGGATTATATTATCACTCATCAATTTCTCACAAGCCAAGTGATGTATAGTTTAGAATGTTTATATTTGGTTTTATATACTTTGCTTATGATTTATATTATCTTGAAAGAAAGACACTGTATAAAGGAGGTCATCAACAATGTCAAATATCTTAATAGAGGCGAATAATATATCAAAAATATATGATCAGGATATATTCTTAAAACGAGGAAAAAATATCTATGCCTTAAATAATGTCAATTTCCAACTTCAAAAAGGTGATTTTATCTGTATTATGGGACCTTCTGGTTCTGGGAAAAGTACATTATTAAATTGTTTATCAACATTAGATCAACCTAGTCGTGGTGATATACAAATCTTTAATCAGTATATTTCTCAAATGCATAAAAATGACTTATGTGAATTTAGATATCAAAAATTAGGTTTTGTTTTTCAAAATCATAACTTAATTCCTTATCTATCTATTTATGATAACATTGCTGCTCCTATTATTCTAGGTAATCAAAAAAGTCAAGATATTGAAAACAGAATCAAAACTCTTGCGAAAGATTTAGAAATCGAAGGTATTCTTGATAAATTTCCACATGAATGTTCAAGTGGTGAATGCCAGAGAACCGCTATTGCACGTGCTTTAGTCAATGAACCAGAAATTCTATTTTGTGATGAACCTACAGGTAATTTGGATTCTAAAAATTCTCATAAGCTTTTAACAATTTTATCGCATCTCAATCAATGTGATACAACAATTGTTTTAGTGACACACGATCCTATGATTGCCAGTTATGGCAAAACAATGATGTATTTATATGATGGTGGTATTAAAGCTGTTGTCCAAAGAAATCAGGCAACACAAAGGGAGTTCTTAGACCAAATTAACCAAGTCGTTCATCAAGATACATTGCTTTATGAATTTGATCAGACAAGTCCTTTACAATCTACCAATCCTGCTCCTACAACTGAAAAAATCAAAGTTGATAATCAAGATAAAGCATTTATATCCAGACAAACTGTTTATATGGTATTGGATGGATTCAAAAGTGATGAAAACATCTTAAAAAATAGTACACCACTTTATATTCATGGTACTCACATATCTTATCAGAATGTTCATCATGATGATATTGAATTTGATTTCAAGGATATTCAAGAAATCAGAATGGATTTAACTGCACAGTTTGTTATTTTTGGTATATATAGTGAATATGTCTTTCATATTCTATTAGATTGTGTCAGCCCTCAAGGAACATATAAACTTAAAGTAAAAAATAAAGATGATTTCATTCATATTATTGATTACTTCCATCAAAATCATGTTAAAGTTATTGATCCTCGACACATTGAAGATGCTTATCATCAATATCCTGATGATTATTCTCGTCAAAAATATTATAAAAGAACTCACAAAGATCTATTGAAAAAGAAATAAAAACCTGCTCATATGAACAGGTTTTTATGTTCTTCAATCATTCAAATGAATTCTCAGATTCTATTTTCATCTTGAGTATCTGTATATTTTAAGTCATCATATCATTATCAACTGATTAATAACCATTCTGACATAATGTCATTGAAGTCAGTCATCTTATCATCATGATTCTTTCATCTCTTACAATCTTTTTTTGAATATAAAATAAATATATTATTGGAATATAAATGATTATTCCAATAGGTATTATTTTTAAAAAGTGAGATTGTAAAAATGTGATAGAAGATAACATAAATGTTAATTGAGCCATATCAGCAGTAAATTCATAAAATGAGAATTTAGTAATTAATATAATGATAAAATATATAATATAGTAAAATAAGACTATTTTATCTAATGATGTAATATACGATAAGTGTATACTCATTCTATAATAAACAAAGAATATAGCAAGTAATAGCAAGCTACTCCCTATCAGAACATTTGAAAATTCGTTAAATTGAATAATCGTGCTAGTTTGATCGAACGCACCTATTGGAGCTATATATGTTAATAAATCGTTTTCTTTACACTGATATAACAACAATAAAGAAACAAATCTTTATAAAAAAATATATTTTTTTCATTTTTACCTCCACTTGTCTTTATATTGTCATTTCATGTTCAGTATATTAAGTTTTATGATTCTTCAATAACTCCCATTAATTCTAAGATTCTATTTAAATCTTTAGTATCTGTATATTTCAAAGTAATTGTATGATCATCAACTTTAATTTTTGTACGGTATTTTTTACGTAATAATCCTTCTACATAAACATATTCTTGAGGTTTTACTTCTTTAGGTTTAGACTTTCTTGCTTCTTGAAGCTTGATTCCTTTGACAATATCTTCAACTTCTCTTACAGATAATTGTTGTTCAATAGCTTTTTTTGCAACTTCTAAAGCTTTCTTTTCATCAATTGTAATTAAAGGTTTGATATGTCCCATTGTGAGTGTGCCTTCTAAAACATAGTCCTGTAATTTTTGAGGCATCTTTAAAAGTCTAACAGTATTCGCTACATGAGCTCTAGACTTACCAATACGCTTTGCTAATTCTTCTTGCGTTAATTTGAGCTTTTTCATCATATTCTGATAAGCTTGAGCTTCTTCAATTGCATTTAAATCTTCACGTTGAATATTTTCCAGCAATGCAATTTCCATCATTTGCTGATCTGTAAATTCTACGATAATAGCTGGAACTTCTGTTAAACCAACAATCGAAGCTGCACGATAACGTCTTTCTCCAGCGACAATTTCATAACCTTGAATCGCTTCTTTTAAGATAATTGGCTGAAAAATCCCATGTTCTTTGATAGATTGTGCTAATTCATTCAATTTTTCTTCATCAAAATGTTTTCTAGGTTGATAAGGATTAGGACGAATCTGATCAATGGGAATCTGAACTTGTGCAAATTGAGATGGTTTTTTCTCAATTGCATCAATCATTGTTTGAATATCTTCACCTTGAAATAATTCATTTAAACCTTTACCTAAACCACTTTTTTTCTTTTTACTTGCGGCCATTTCGTTTCACCACTTCCTTAGCCAATTTGGCATATGCTTTTGCGCCCTCAGAATGAGCATCATAATCAAAAATATTTAATCCTTCAGATGGTGCTTCAGACAATTTAATATTTCTAGGAATCACAACATCATATACTTTTTCTCTAAAGTATTTTCTAACTTCCTGTGAAACTTCCACTCCTAAATTGGTACGTGCATCCAACATTGTAAGTAAAACACCTTCTATAGTTAAGTTTTCATTAAAAACCTTTTGTGTTAATAAAATTGTATTCAACAACTGTGTAAGTCCTTCTAAGGCATAATATTCACACTGTACAGGAATCAATACAGAATCTGAAGCAGTTAAAGCATTTGTATTCAATAAACCAAGTGCTGGCGGACAATCAATAATCACATAATCGTATTTATTTTTATATTCACCTAATGCCTTTTTCAGTCTTTGTTCTCTTCCAGATTTGACTTGTGAAAGTTCAATTTCAACACCAGCCAAATCAATATTTGCTGGAACAATGTCAAGGTTATCTACACCAGAAGGAATACTAATATCTTGAATAGGCATTTGCTGTGCGATAGCATCATAAATTGTGTATTCCAAAGATGAGCGATCAACACCTAATCCCTGTGTCGCATTTGCCTGAGGATCAATATCAATTAATAAAACTTTTTTACCCATATATGCAAGAGCTGCACTTAAATTAACACTTGTTGTTGTTTTACCAACACCACCCTTTTGATTTGTAACAGCTATAACCTTTGACATTTTCTTTCCTCCTTATCTTTTTATTCCTATTTTCTCTCCCATAAGCACACGTGTTTCATCATTATTTTGAGAGTTTTTAATAATATCTTCATCTATAACAACTATATCTTTTTTAAACAAAACAACTATTGTTGATCCACCAAATTCAAAATATCCTTTTTCTTCTCCGCGCTGAAATGATGTCTTGGAATGATTCACAATTTTTCCTACCATCATTGCGCCTACTTCCATATAAATAACATCCCCAAAGTGTTGTGTATGTAACAACGAATATGAACGTGAATTCTGTTTATAAATGGGGTAATAATCATTTGCAACAGGATTAACAGTATGAAAAATACCAGGTATATAAATATCCTGTTCTTTTGTTCCATCATCAATATAACAATAACGATGATAGTCGTCTACCGTCAACCTAAAAATCAGACATGTTCCACCATCATATTCCTGAGCTAACGATTGATTCTTCAATAAATCAGATAAAGAATAGACGGTATCCTTTATTGTTAAACATGTATCTTGATGAATTGGATAATAGGTTAATTTAGAATCTGCAGGTGCAATCAAAAGATCATGTTCCATACAAATAGGTCTTGCTTCTTTTTTTATTTTTCTAGTAAAAAAATCATTATAACAGCTATATTCCTGTTTTTCATATTGACTCATATCAATTTGATTTTGTTGAATAAACGGCTGTATCTTACGTTTTGAAAATCGACTATTCATATAACAGCCACCAATGTGGGTAATAAAAGGAAGGGTTAACACTTTTAGTGCACATCTTCCTAAAAAATGACTGTATAAAAATTTTAATAATTGATTTTGTCTTTGATTGACAATGAGTTCTTGTCCACTTCGATCAAATATTCTCATAACATCAACAATCCTGTACAAATCAAAATACCCATAACAAGCATAACTAAAATGCCTTTTAAACCAGGTTTTCTTACTTGAAAATTAATAATAAATGCCCATGCGACAACAAACATAACCAATGCATATATACTATACGTCAACTCAGCTGTCAAAACATGTCTTAATAAATAGATAGCTGGAAAGATTAATGCTGCACTTGTAACAGGTAAACCCTGATAGTATTTTCTTTTTTCTGTGGTTTCTTTTTGTCGCATTTCTTCAACCACATTAAAATATCCCAGTCTACTAATAGCACATAAAGCATATAACGCAAAAATAAAAAACCATAACCAAGTTACACCACACACAATAGAATCCATCATGGTATATCCAATAATAGCTGGAAAAATACCAAAGCTAAACATATCAGCTAATGAATCAATTTGTATCCCAAACTTTTTCTCTTCCTCTGTTCTGTCTTTTTTAGTACGTGCTACCATTCCATCAAAAGAATCAAAAGCACCACTTAATAATAAGCAAATAAGTGCTCCACTAAAATTCCCTTTAAATGCCAAATGCGTTCCAAACAAAGCACTTATCAAACTTAAATAAGTTAATATGACAGTATAATTATAAAAACCAATCATATCTTTCTCCCACACATTTTATTTTAACGGTTGTATTATAGCATACTTCTACATTTTTTTATAGGACTTTTCTATAATAGAAGAAATTTCATGAATTGTCTACAAAAAAAGAGTTCGATTTCTCGAACCCTGACTCTTTATTCAATCGTAATTGTATTGTTGTTTTCGATGACTTTCATATCCTGTTTTGGAATTGAAATTCTTAAAACACCATCTTCAAATTTTGCTTTAATATCACTCTGTGGAACACTTTCTCCTACATAGAAGCTTCGACTCATGCTTCCTGCATATCTTTCCTGTCGGATATATTGTC